>ERZ1034730.66-NODE-66-length-46829-cov-15.322808_pt1 | contig 46829 bp, 37 predicted proteins | sample MGYA00520650_ERZ1034730 | MGnify/ENA primary metagenome ERZ1034730 (study PRJEB33766, sample SAMN09781702) | gut metagenome | biome: gut microbiome | host: Homo sapiens | place: Madagascar | study: EMG produced TPA metagenomics assembly of the PRJNA485056 data set... | reverse complement strand
ACCCTGATGTTGTAATTTTATGCAAAGATAATAATAAAAATTGATATACAATGAGCTAGTTTTCTTAACTTTCTCTTGACTTTCTTAACGCTCGCATTTCTCTCCGGCACGTTCCCTGGCACGCTCCATCGCCTTCATCCTCCTCATGTCCCTAAACGCACTCCAGGCGATAGGCACAGCCAGCGAAAATGAGCAAACATCAGCCCACGCCTGGCACATTTCTACGCCCAGAAGCCCGAAGAAGTGGGGCAGGATGAAGATGAGCGGGATGAAAAACAAGCCGCTTCTTGCCGCAGCCACCAGGTTGGCACGCACAGGCTTGCGGATGGTTTGCATCAGCATATTGGTCAGTACGATGGTGGTAACAAGCGGAAAACTAATCACTTGCCACTTCAGTGCCATGGCTCCCACGCTCACCACGTCGGGGTCGCTGCGGAAGAGCTCCACGATGTTTTCAGCGAAAACGAAGCCGATAATGGCGCAGATGCAGAGAAAAATGGTGCCACATTTGATGCAAAAATAGAAGGCATCCCTCACTCTGGCGTATAGTTTGGCGCCATAGCAGAAGCCACAGAGCGGCTGAAATCCCTGTCCCAGTCCGATGACCACGGCGTAAGTGAAGAAGCAGATGCGGGTCACGATGCTCATACCCGCAATGGCTGCATCGCCGTAGACCCCGGCTGCCACATTGAGCATCAGCGTGGATATGCTGCCCAGACCCTGGCGGGAGAGCGAAGGCGTGCCGCCAAAGACGATTTCCTTCAGATAGCCCTTGGTAGGCGAAAAGTTGCGCAGACGGATGCGGATGTTCTGTCCCTTGGTGGTCATCCACAGCAGCATCAGGCAGCCGAAACACTGGCTGATGAGCGTGGCGATGGCTGCGCCCGTGATGCCCATCTCGAAGTAGAGGATGAGCAGAGGGGCGAGTATCAGATTGAGCAATACACCCGACATGATGCCCTTCATGGCATAGATGGCGTTGCCTTGGAATCGCATCAAGTTGTTGAGCGTCAGAGAGGTGGTCATCAGCGGAGCTCCCAGCAGGATGATGCCCAGGTAGCGCTCCGTGTAGGGCAGGATGGTGGGCGTGGAGCCCAGTCCCGTGCAGAGGGAAGTGAGGAAGATGTGGCCCACGATGGCAATGAGGAGACCCGTGAGAAAACTCAGCACCACGCCCGTGGCTGCCATCTTCTCGGCATTCTCCTGGTGCTTGGCTCCCAGCTGGCGCGATACATAGTTGCCCGCTCCGTGACCATAGAAGAAGCCCACAGCCTGGACCACCGACATCATGGCGAAGCTCACGCCCACGGCTGCCACGCTCTGCGTGTTGATGGAGCCCACGAAATAGGTGTCGGCGAGATTGTACATACTCGTCGACAACATGCTGATAATGGTAGGGATGGCCATGGTGAATATCACCTGGTGTATGGGACCCTCCGTGAGGAATGTATAGTTGTCTCTCTTTGCTTTCATGGGTGCAAAGGTACTAAAAAATGGCTGATTTTGTTGCCTCTCTTCATATAATAATGTATAAAATGTTGCCTTTTTCAGTAAAAAGCTGAGCAAACTCTTGCGATTTTCAAGAAAATGTAGTATATTTGCAAATGAATTTTCATACATCGGATTCTTCCGAAGTTGCAACAATATACAAAAACAAGTAATTAAACAAGGAATAAATATAAACTAAATGAGTCATATAAGAATCATACCGGTATCAACAAAAAAGGGTCTTAGGACATTTATCAAGTTTTATACCGAACTCTATAAGGGCAATAAATTTGCAGTGCCATACCTCTTCATCGACGAGTGGAATACGCTCAGTCCGAAGAAGAACCCAGCCTTCGACTTCTGCGAGGCGCAATACTTCCTGGCCGTGGACGAGGAGGCGAAGATTGTGGGCAGAATAGCCGGCATCATCAATCATGAGGCAAACAGGCAGTGGGGCAAGAAGCAGGTGCGCTTCGGCTGGTTCGACTTCGTGGACGACCTCGCCGTATCCGATGCGCTCCTTAGAGCCGTGGAGACTTGGGGTCGCCAGAAGGGCATGAACGAGATGGTGGGACCGCTGGGCTTCACCGACATGGACCGTGAGGGCATGCTCATCGAGGGCTTCGACAAGAAATCCACTATGTTCATCAATTACAACTTCGCTTACTACTTGGCCCACATGCAGGCGCAGCCTCTCTTCGAGAAGGACAATGACTGGCTGGAATATCGCATCAAGGTGCCTGAGGTGACCCCGCCTAAGTTTGCCAAGACCGCCGAGATGATAGAGAAGCGATACAATCTGCACGTGCATAAGTTCACCAAGCAAGAGCTGAAGAAGGGCGGCATGGGCAGAAAGGTGTTCGAGATAGTGAACGAGACCTACAAGGATCTCTATGACTTCCAGCAACTCACTGACAAGCAGATAGATAAATATGTCAAAGACTATATCGGCAAGGCAGATATGAATCTAGTTACGGGCGTGGTGGATGCGAATCAGGGCAATAAGCTCGTCGGCTTTGGCGTCTCCTTCCCATCGCTCACGGCAGCCCTTCAGCAGATAGGCAATGGCAAGCTGCTGCCTCTGGGCTGGCTCAAGCTGCTCAAGGTATTGAAGAGGCATCAGACTGACACCGTGGACCTCGTCTTGATAGGCGTGCTGCCTGAGTATCGCCACAAGGGAGCCAACGCTCTCATCTTTGCCGACCTCATCGAGCAGTTCCGCCGCTACGGATTCAAGTGGGCTGAGGCGATGCCGCAGATGGAGAGCAACAAGGGCGTGCAGAGCCAGTGGCAGTATCTGGAGAGCGAGAATCATCGCCGCCGCCGCTGCTTCAAGAAAAGAATATAAGAATATAAACATAAAAAATAGCGAACTCAGGAAGTTCGCTATTTTTTTTGTTTAAATACAAATTTTCGTTGGCCAGGATAATTTACCAATACCGCTACTAATAAGGATACCAGGCACTTAGGTATCATGTAGTGGAGGCTGATGTGCTCATGGCTGTTAAGAAATTCGGTGAGGGCGATGGTGCCGCCCGAATTGAGCACCCAGCTCAGAGCCCAGATAATGAAATAGCGCCATGCCACGCTCTTCTTCTTGCGTCTGGAATCCCCGAACACGTAGCGATAGTTTAAGCAGCAGTTGGTGATGCCACCGCTCATCACGCCTATCGCATTGGCCAGTCCATAGTAGATGCCAATGACATCCGACAGGAAGAATGCCAGTCCGAAATCCACCACCGAGGCGATGGATGCCGTCAGCTCAGCCTTGCCGAATGTCATCAGTTCTTGCTTTATTTTGCCCATTATTATTCCTGTTAATTTAAAGTCTTAATGGCGTTAGCCTAACTCTTACCTCCTATCTAGTATCTTAGATTTTCACGTTCGCCGAGAAATCCCTTGATGCCTCCCAGTTCCATCAGGCATACGCCTGTGATGGTGGTGAGGATGCCCAGGATGACATCGATGATGTAGTGATGGCCCGTGTAAATGGCTGTCCACCAGATGCCCAGACAGATGATGCCGAAGAGCAGGCAGGTGTACCAGCGCTTATGGCTCAGCACGGCATAGATGGTGGTGAGCAGCATATAGGCGGCATGCAGGCTTGGCACGGCGGCAAAGACATTCGCATTCTTGCCATATAGGCTGTGAAAGGCAGGGATGCCCGTCATCTCGTCCCATCTGCCCAGTCCTGCCACATTGCCTGGCGTATTGAGCACCGGCTCAAAACCATAGTTCATGGCATACCAAGGCGGAGCGGCAGGGTAGATGTAATAGCCGATGAAGCCTATCACATTGACCAAGAGAAATGCCCATGAGAAACGCTTGAACCACTGTCTCTGCTTGGTGATATACAGATACAGCGCAAAGGCGATAGGCACAGGCACCCAGCACAGATAGAAGATGCCAGCCCAGAAGTCGGCAAACCCCGTGTGGTGAACCTTGAAGTATTCGCCTGGTATCATCAGCTTGGAGTGGTCAGCCACGGCGGCGAGCTCGGCAGGAGTCTGAGCCACAATGCCAAAGAACGACTTCTCAGCCTCGTAGAGGTGCTTCACGTCGATGGTGTTCACCATGTAGTTGGGATACAGGCGCATCGAATCGTAGATGATGCCAAAGAGAAACCACGGCAGAAAGTAGATGGCAAACTGGCGTGTCTTCTTCAGCGGCATCAGCACGATGAAGAGTATGATCAGATATATACTAAACATAGTTTGTTTTTATAAAAAATCTTGCACTTACAGTTCTTGCAGTTTTTTCGAAGCCTATATAATATTGGCTATTATCACCTTATTATATATTAGCTGTTCTTCATCACTCGGTAGCAGTGGATGACACGCCAGAAGGCAGTGACATTGGCAAGCACGGCTATCAGGATCATGCCGCCAGCCAGCCACCAGATGTTGCCCGTGATACCCGTGAGCATCGCTGTGACGGCTGTAACCACCACTCTCTCAGGACGCTGCATCAGTCCCACCTTGCACTCGATGTTCAGACCCTCTGCGCGTGCTCTCACGTAGCTCACCATCACCGAGCCAATCATGGCAGCAAAGGTAACCACGCCCATCCAGAACCACTCCTCGCCGCCCTGCATTCTCACGAAGATAAGGCAGATGCCGAAGAGGCTCACCAGCTCGCTGTAGCGGTCGAGCGTAGAGTCCCAGAGCGCACCGAAGAGGCTGCTCTTGCCACTCATTCTTGCCAGGCGGCCGTCCATCATGTCAAAGAGTCCGGCAGCCAGGATAATCAGTCCGCCCCATCCGATGGTCTGCATACAGTAGGCATAGTTGTATGGGTCCCATCCGTCAGTGCCAGTCAGCTGCTGGGCAGTGTTCTCGTCTATGATCACTCCGTCCATGCCCAGCATCCATGCTGCGTCCAGGAAGAAGGCAGCTGCCACAATGTTGCCCAGGAAGCCGATGAATGTCACGATGTTAGGCGTGATGCCCATTGCGATCATCGCCTTGATGATAGGGTTGATAATCCGATAGATTACTTTCTGTAAGAAATCTCTATAATTCATTTCCTTTGTATATTTTTATAATAATGTTAGTTTATACTTGTATATTTATAAGATAAGAGCGCTAGTTATGCAAGTAGTGCCCAGCCCACCTTGATGATGACCATGACCACGGCGGCATAGACACCGCCCAGCAGGTCGTCTGCCATCACATAGAAGGCTCCCTTCATGCGGTCCAGCTTCTTGATGCCCAATGGCTTCACCATGTCGAAGAAGCGGAAGAGCACCAGTGCCACCAGCGCCCACCACCAGGCATCCTTCGCCTCGCCCGTCGGGGTGAGCGGAGTGAGCAGCGAGAGCGGAATCCATACGCCCGCCATCTCGTCGATGACCACTCGGCTAGGGTCTTCGCCCCAGTAGGGTTGCAGCTGAGCCGTGGCCCAGGTGCCAATGATGGTGGAGAATATCACCAGGAAGAAGGTGGTGTTCTGCAGCGTCACGCCCGTGATGCCTCCCCAGTATGCCATCGCCGCCCAGATGAGGGTGGCGAGCACCGATCCAGCCGTTCCCGGTCCCCAAGGCCAGAATCCACTTCCCAGTCCTGTTCCTATGATGACGGGCAGCAAGGGTGGTCGCTCGTCGGTCAGATTACCTGTATCATTCATAATCTCTTCTAAACTATTCTGTTTGTCTTATTTCCTATTCTTTTTATTTGATTGTTATCAATCTGGGTGCAAAATTACGCTAAAAAACTAAAATATCCAAATAGTTTTCGATTATTTTCAGAATATTATGTATATCTTTGCACCCGAATTAGAGAAATGGGGCAGAAATTCCCACTTTTTGACTGCTTTGGGTGCAGCCATGGGTGGCGTGATGGAGTCCCTATATATAAATAGGTATACAATAATTGTAATAATTAAGAAAAGATTCAATGAAGGATATGAGATTGAGAAGACTGATGATGGCATTCCTCCTCCTGGTGGTTTCCACGTTGCAGATGCTAGCCCAGCAGAAGCTCTCGGGCCGCGTCATCGACGAGGATGGATTTGCCGTGCCTTATGCTAGCGTGCAGTACAAGGGGCACAAGATAGCCGTATCAAGCGATGGGGAAGGTAAGTTTACCATCGACAAGCACCCAGAGTGGATGCTCACCGTGAGCGCTCTGAGCTATAAGACGCAGACCGTGAAGATCAATGAGAAGCTCAACTTCCTGGAGGTGAAGCTCAAGGACGACAGCAAGCGACTCACCGAGGTGGTGGTCAAGTCCAAGAAGGGCAAGTACAAGCGCAAGGAGAACCCAGCCGTGGAACTTATGCGCCGTGTCATCGCCGCCAAGAAGAAGACCGACCTCTCCAATCACGACTATTATCAATACGATAAGTATCAGAAGATAACCCTCGCCCTCAACGACATCACCAAGGAGCAGATGGAGGGCAAGTTCTTCAGCAAGCGACAGTATCTGCTGGACCAAGTGGAGAAATCTCCATACAATGACAAGCTCACCCTGCCTGTGCAGATCAATGAGACCGTCTCCCAGCACATCTATCGCAAGGACCCTAAGACCGAGAAGGACATCATCAAGGGACAGCAGAGCAATGGTATCGGACAGGTGATACAGACGGGCGAAATCATCAACACCGCCCTCAAGGAGGTGTTTACCGATGTGGACATCTATGATGACTATGTGCGCCTCCTCCAGTATCCGTTCCCATCACCTATCGGCAGAACCGCCATCTCCTTCTACCATTATTATATGGAGGATACGGTGTATGTGGACCGCGACCTGTGCTATCACCTGCAGTTTATCCCTGCCAACACCCAGGACTTCGGCTTCCGTGGCGAACTCTACGTGCTTGCCGACAGCACCCTCCATGTGAAGAAATGTAATCTCTACATGCCTCACAATACGGATGTGAACTGGGTCAAGGACATGAAGATAGAGCAGGAGTACACCCGCTTGGACAATGGCGAGTGGGTGCTCTCCAAGGACGATATGGTGGCTGAGATGCACATGAACAGTCTCCTGCAAGACCTGCTGGTGGTCCGCAATACGCGCCTCACCGACTATTCCTTCGACCCGCTGCCCAAGATACTCTTCAAGGGCAAGGCGAAGATAAGGCACGACATCGATGCCATGAATCGTGACGAGGCTTACTGGAACCAGTACAGACAGGTGGACCTCACGAAGAGCGAATCGTCCATGGACAGTTTCATCCATCGCATGGAGAACTCCAAGGGATTCAAGTGGATTATCACGGGCTTCAAGGCGCTCATGGAGAACTATGTGGAACTGGGCGGCGGTACCGGTGGCAAGAAGAGCAAGTTCGACCTCGGACCTATCAACACCTACCTGAGCCAGAACTATGTGGACGGCGTGCGCCTCCGCTTGGCTGGTAGAACGATGGCAGCCCTCAACCCTCACTGGTTCTGGAGTGGATATGGAGCTTACGGTACCAAGAGCCACAAGTGGTATTACGGTAGCGAGTTCACCTATTCGCTGAACAAGAAGAAGAACAGTCCGTTTGAGTTCCCTATGCGCAATATCAAGTTTGAGACTGCCTACGATGTGAAGTCACCATCTGATGACAACCTGCTCCACAACAAGGACAATATCTTCATGACCTTCCGAGCAGCTACCCAGAACGAGATGTACTTCTACAATCGCCAGAAGCTCTCGTTCACTTACGAGACTGATTGGGGCTTCCGCTTCGATTCTTCCATCCGCTGGCAGAGCAATGAGACGGCAGGTCTCTTGCACTACTACCACCTGGATGGCACCGAGGACAAGAAGATTCGCACCACTGTGGCTAGCGTGGGCATCGACTATAACCCAGGTGTGACCTATGTCAACACCAAGCAGCAGCGCCTGCCTATCAACCTGGACAGCCCAGAGTTCGGGCTCTCCCATGCCATCGGCTTGAAGGGATTCATGGGTGGCGAACTGCGCAGCAACATCACCACCGCTAGCATCTACAAGCGCCAGTGGCTGGGCAGCTTCGGTTACCTCGACTTCAATGTAGTGGGCAAGATCCAGTGGAACAAGGTGCCATTCACCGAGCTCCTCTTGCCACCTATCAACCTCTCTTACTTTGAGCAGGAGGCTACGGTGAGCTTGGTGCGCGACTGGGAGTTCCTCAATGACCGCCAGGTGTTCTGGTCTTTGGCTTGGGACATGAACGGCAAGCTCCTGAACCGCATCCCGCTCATCAAGAAGCTGAAGTGGCGCGAGTATGTGGCAGTGAAGGGATTCTGGGGCAACTTGACCGACAAGAACAACCCATTCCTGACAGAGAACAAGGGCGACCAGATGCTCTATAAGTTCCCAGCCAACGCTCATGTGATGGGCAACACCCCATACTGGGAGGTAGTGGCAGGTGTACACAACATCTTCAAGTTCTTCGGAGTGGACTATGTGCGCCGCATCACCTATCTCAACAATGCGGGCATCGACAAGTGGGGCATCCGCTTCGGATTCCTCATGTCATTCTAGCATATAGAGATGACCTAGCAAAACGCTAGGTCATCTCTCTGCATATATATACGTATCAGTGCATCTCTCTGCATGTTCGTGGGAAAATAATGAAAATAGGACATATATATAATAACGTAATAAATAAGGAATATGAAAATTCTGCTAGCAGACAAACAAGACATCACTCGCGCAGGCTTGACCTACGTGATTGAGAAAATGGAAGGACTTGAAACCAAATATGTGGAAGACAAAGCCGACCTTCTCTTGGCGCTCCGAGAGAACGAGGACACGGTGGTGGTGCTCGACTATACCCTCTTCGACATCAATGATGCCGATGAGCTCCTGATTCTGAACCAGCGTTTCCCTTACACCCGTTGGCTCTTGTTTAGTGAGGACTTGAGCGCCGACTTCGTCAAGATTCTCATAGCTAGCAGCATGCAGTTTAGCATCCTCCTGAAGGAGAGTGCGATCATGGAGATCAAGGAAGCCATCCGCTTCTGCGTGGCAGGCAATCGATTCATCTGCCAGCGCATGATGGAGGTGCTCCTCACGCCGCAGCGCGAGGAAGAGGAGAAAGTCAACCTCACCAAGACCGAGACCGAAATCCTCAAGGACATCGCCCTGGGCATGACCACCAAGGAGATAGCCGAGAAGCGATTCTCCAGTTTCCATACCGTCAATACCCACCGCAAGAACATCTTCCGCAAGTTGGGAGTGAACAATGTCCACGAGGCCACCAAGTATGCCCTCCGTGCAGGTTTGGTAGATTCAGCAGAATACTATATTTAGTTCATAGACAAGTGATAAAAATGAAGGCTCCAGGTTGTCTCACGACACCCTGGAGCCTTTTGTTTCTAACTAATTTATTATCAACTATTCATTACTTTCGAGTGCAAAATTACTAGTTTTCTGGTAAATTAATTACATTTTCTGAAAAATTAATCACGTAAACGTTTGCGAATTTCGATATTTTTCCGTACTTTTGCAGATGACTAGATGCATTCGTGCAGAAAGTCCGTTTCTAACCATCAACTAACATTAAGAACTCAGGTGCGGAGTGTCGAAGAAATAATAACATGAGCGCCGAAAAAATAATAACATAAATGAAGCAACGTAGAACATCATTAAAGGATCTAGCCGACCAGTTGGGAGTAAGCATCGCCACGGTGTCCCGAGCCCTCCGCAATAGCCATGAGGTGGGCGAGGAGATGACACAGAAGGTGAAGAAGCTAGCCAAGGAACTCAACTATCGACCCAACCCCTTTGCCCAGAGCTTGCGCAAGGAGGCACCGAGGGTGATAGGCGTCATCGTGCCTAACCTCGTGACCCATTACTATGCAGCCGTGCTTGATGGCATAGAGGATTATGCTTCCCGCTTGGGCTATTCCGTGATCAGTGCCAACAGCCATGAGGACCATGAGCGAGAGGCTAGGGCTCTCGACAACTTCCTCAATATGCACGTGGAAGGCATCATTGCCTGCCTGGCGCAGGACACGGTGGACTATTCCCACTTCGGGCAGCTCCGCGATATGGGCGTGCCGCTGGTGTTCTTTGCCCGTTGCTGTCTGGAGGATAAGTTCTCCCAGGTGGTGGGCAATGGCGATGTAGCCGCTCAGGAGGCCACCCAGCACATGATAGAGACCGGCTCCAAGCGCATCGCCTTCATCGGTGGACCTAACCATCTCGACATGGTGCGCCGCCGCAAGCATGGCTATCTGGAGGCTCTCCGTGAGAATCACATCCCCATCGACCGTGACTTGGTGGTGTGCGACAAGATAGACTTCGACGTGGCTCGCAATGCCACGCTCCGACTCCTGGAGAGCGAGAATCGCCCCGATGCCATCCTCGCCTTCAATGACATCATCACCTATGCAGCCTTCGATGCCATCAAGGCTAAGGGGCTCCGCATACCAGAGGATGTGGCAATCATCGGATTTACAGATGGAGACACCGCCGCCTTCGTAACTCCTCGGCTCACAGCCATCATGGACCAGGCGCACGTGCAAGGCACCAAGGCGTGCGAACTGCTCATGAGAAGCATCAAGGGCGATGATAAGATATATAAAGAGGTGGTGCCAATGATTCTCAAAATCAGGGAAAGCTCGGAAAAGAACTGATCGAGAGAACCTAGAAAACCAATCAGCCGAACATTTTTGAAATAGGCTGTCATTAGAAGAAACAAACAATAAACCTATAATAAGATATGAATAGAAACTTAGCCTATCTAAAGCATGTACTAATAATGCTTGTCGTGCTGCTCACCATGCAGCCCGTACAGGTAAGGGCAGCTTTCGAGAACATTGAGTTCAGTAGCTTGACCAATCGCGACGGACTCAGCAATAGTCAGGTGGGAGCCATCCTCAAGGACCATAATGGCTACATCTGGCTGGGTACTCAGTCGGGACTCAACAGATTTGATGGATTCCGAATGAAGACATTTTTGTATAGCAGCAGTAATGAACACTCGCTGCTTAGTAATTCTGTCGATGAACTTCAGCAAGATTATAATGGCAATATCTGGGTGCATACTTCTGCCGGCTATTGCATTTATAATTACGATACCGAGCAGTTCGACCGTAAGCCTGAGGAGTGGCTCAAGAGCATCCAGGTAATGGGACCTCCCTTCAAGATGCTCATCGACAACCAGAAGGACATGTGGTTCTTCGTCTATGGTCAGGGCTGCTATTACCACAGCGCCAAGACCAAGAGCACCTATCTCTTCAAGTTTACCAAGAAGCCACAGTCTGGCTGCTTGATGGATGGCAACATCTGTGACATCAAGGAGTTCAATGGCGACTTACTCATCACCTATCTGGATGGCACCCTCGCCCGAATCAATGGCGATGGTCAGTGTGTGGTCTGGTACAACACCTACCTCAAGGACCATCATCTTTCCAATGACAATGGCTGCTATATCTTCATCGACCTCAAGGGCTGCATCTGGATTTCTGCCAATAGCGGAACTTTTGTGCTCAATCCTGCCAATGGTCAGTGGAAGCCTGTGCGTGAATATCTCGCAGCCCTCGGCTTCCAGCTTCCTCAGCTCGGAGCAGTCATCGTGCGCGATGTGGCTGCCGACAAGAAGGGCAATCTCTGGGTGGCTACCGACCATAATGGTCTTATCTTGCTCAATTACAATACCCATCTCTTCCGCCAGTTCCTCCACAGCAATGCCAAGGGCAGCATCGTGGACAATTCGCTCCAAAAGGTGTATGTGGACGAGGAAGATGGCGTATGGGTAGGTAGCTACAAGAACGGTGTGGCTTATTATTCACCAGCTTCCACCAAGTTTAATACCATTCCATTGGGCGACATCTGTACCATCACCCAGGACCTCATCGGCAATCTCTGGTGTGGCACCAACGACCATGGCATCGTATGCTACAATCCTATCACGGGTCAGAGCTGGGTATTTGGCCGAGCTCAGACGGGTCTTACCTCCGATGTCATCGTGAGCAGCACCACCATGAAGGATGGCACCATGTATTTTGGTACCTTCAATGGCGGCTTGACTCAGTACAAGAACGGCAGATGGAAGGCTTTCAATACCACCAATAGCGGACTTTCCAACAATAGTGTGTGGTGTCTTGCCGAGACTCCTCAGCATCAGCTCATCCTGGGCACCCTGGGTAGCGGATTCCAGGTCTTCGACCCTGCTACCGAGCGTTTCACCACTTATAATATAGAGAAATCTGGGCTCACCAGCGATTACATCAACTCCATCTATGTGCTCAATAACAACCAGGCACTCATCGCTCACTCCCAGAACTATTCGCTCTTCGATTTCCATACCCACAAGATCACCAATGTGAATGGCACCAAGGACGGACAACCTTTCGACAATCCTTCCTTCCTTAGTGCCATCATCGATAGCCGAGGCATCCTTTGGGTGGCTTCGGCTGGTGGCATCATGATGTATGACGCCAACTCTGGGCAGCGTGAGAACATCAATGAACTGAATGGCACGCTTGGAGCCGTGGGCTGTTCTGTCTTGGAAGATAAGCAGCACAACATCTGGCTGGTATCCGAGTTTATCGTGACCCGTGTCAGCCTCTCCAAGGATGATGATGGCAAGTGGAATCTCACCATGACCAGCTTCAATTCGCTCGATGGCTTGCAGGGCCGCCAGTTCAATCAGCGTTCCATCTGTCTGATGCGCAATGGCTCGGTGGCTATCGGCGGTCAGGATGGTATCAATATCATCAATCCTCGCATCGTCCGTCCGGGCAAGAAGCAGGCCCACGTGCTCTTCAGTGGCTTGGTGCTCTTCGACCATACCCTGACTGCCGGCGAGGAGTTTGAGGGAAGAGTGCCTCTCAAGGAGTCGCTCGACTTCAATCCTGAACTCGACCTCTCTTACAAGGACAAGGCGTTTACCATCCAGTTGGCTTCCAATGAGGTAACCCTGCCTGCCCGTGCCCGCTTCCTCTATCGCCTGAAGGGACTCAACGACAAGTGGATGATGACGGCAGAGGGCCGACCAGAGGTTACCTTCACCAATCTCTCTTCTGGCAGCTATGTGCTCCAGGCTAAGGTGGTGAATGCCGATGGCAGCGTGAGTGAGGAGATGAGTGAGCTCAAGATTCACATCCATCCTCCTTTCTATCTCTCTACCATGGCTATCATCTTCTACATCCTGCTCGTCATCGGTGCACTCTGGTATTACCGCCGTCGTATGCTCGAGAAGCAGAGAGTGAAGTATGAACTCCAGAGCAAGGAAGATAGCATCAAGAAGACCAAGGAGGTGAACGAGCTGAAACTCAACTTCTTCACCAATGTGAGCCACGAACTTCGCACGCCGCTCACCCTGATCATCTCTCCATTGGTGGCGATGATACGCGACGAGAAAGACCCAGCCAAGCGACGCAAGCTGGAACTCATCCACCGCAATGCCACCCGACTGCTCAATCTGGTGAATCAGATACTCGACTTCCGCAAGTTCGACCAGAACAAGGAGAAGTTGACCAAGACGCGTACCGACATCGTGAGCTTCGTGGACAATATCTGCAACTCCTTCCGTATCCTTGCCAACAACAAGGTAACTCTCGGTTTCGAGTCATATACCAGCCGACTCAATATGAACTTCGACCCCGACAAGGTGGGCAAGATAGTCAACAACCTCTTGAGCAACGCCTATAAGTTTACCCCAGACGGCGGTAGCATCACCGTCTCTCTGGATATAGCGCTGGGCGAGATGATAGAAGGCAAGAAGACCGACATGATTCGCATCAGCGTGGCAGATACCGGCAAGGGCATCAGCGACGAGGAGAAGAAGCACGTCTTCGAACGTTTCTATCAGGTAGACCAGGGCAAGGACCACCCAGAGGGAGGCAGTGGCATCGGACTCAACCTGGTCAAGAAGTTCACTGAGCTTCATGGCGGTAGGGTAGATGTCAAGGACAATCCTGGTGGCGGAACCATCTTCATCGTTGACCTGCCTATTGATAGCGACGAGACCTCTCGCAACACCAGCCATCTGGAGAGTCTGCGTGGAGCTCCAGTGATAGCTACCCTCCACGAGGCAGATGCCGAGACCATCGCCGATGTAGAGGAGGGCGCATCTCCGGATGCCCTCTATGGCGTGCATGTTCGCAAGAATCCAGAGAAGACCACTCGCAAGGTGGTTCAGGCTAAGGTGCTCTTGGTAGATGATAGCGACGACTTCCGTGAGTTTATGCGTGATGTCTTGAGCGACTACCAGGTAGTGGAGGCTGTCAACGGCAAGGACGCTTGGCAGAAGATTATTGACGACCGCCCAGACATCATCCTCAGCGATGTGATGATGCCAGAGATGGATGGCAACGAACTCTGCCGCTTGGTAAAGAGCAATGACGAGACGGCTTCCATCCCATTCGTGATGCTCACAGCCCGTTTGGCTTCCGAGCAGAAGGTGGAGGGACTTACCAATGGCGCCGACGATTATATCACAAAGCCATTCAATATTGATATGCTCAATCTGCGCATCCGCAACCTGCTGGGCTGGGCTCGCCGCTCCATCAATCATCTGGATGCTGCCAAGTCTAAGGGCAACGGACCTGTCATCCCTAAGGGAGAGCTGGGCGATATGGAGATGACCGATGCTGACCGCAAGTTCCTGGAGCAGGTAGACATCTACATCCGCGACAACATGAGCGACCCAGACACTTCGGTAGAGTCATTGAGTGCGCATCTCTGCATCTCGCGCGTACAATTATATAAACGTATGATTTCGCTCACGGGTACCACTCCTTCCGAGTATCTCCGCAGCAAGCGCATCACCTATGCAGAGCATCTCATCCAGACCACTGATCTCACCATCAGTGAGGTGGCATACAAGGTAGGTTTCAACAATCCTCGTTACTTCTCCAAGTACTTCCAGGATGCCTACGGCGTAACCCCTTCTCAGTACAAGAAAAGTCTGAACGAATCAGAATAGTCTCATCTGCATCATTGTGACAACTCATCCCTGAGGGGTGAGAACTAGTGCCGAATGGGTCGAAAAATCTTCTTTTTATGGAAGAGTTAACATTTTATACCCCCTAAATAAACATTTGCACGCAAGGATACGGGAAATTTCTCGTATCTTTGCAGCAAATTTTTAATAACAACTTAAAACAACAGAATGAAACTAACTAAGACGTTGATGATTTCAGCAGTGCTGTTCTTGAGTGCCTCAGGCCTGCAAGCAGCCGGTTTCAGCCAGGATGGTAACTATCTGACCGTTCAGTTGAAACAACAGCAGAGTAATGGACCTTCGCAGATTCGCCTCCAGGTGGTCAGCGATAAGATTATCCGTGTCCAGGCCACTGCTGAGCCAAGTTTCCGCAACAAGCAGAGTTTGATTATCGTGCCTCAGAATAGCAAGGCCAATTATAAGGTGGAGGAGCAGGGCGACAACCTCGTCATCACTACCGCTGCCATGCGTGCCGTACTGAACGAGGCTACTGGTCATATCACCTTCTACGACCTCAAGGATCATGTGCTCCTCAATGAGGTGGCTCAGGGTGGAAAGACCTTCAAGCCTTTCACCGTGCCAGACCGTGAGATGGGCGTAGACATCGCCAAGGTGCCAGAGGCGCAGAAGCATGGCTGGTCATGGCGTGCTCTCTTCGATAGCCCAGACAATGAGGCTTTCTATGGCCTCGGTCAGCATCAGAGCGAGGAGCTCAACATGAAAGGCAAGAACGAAGACCTCTTCCAGTACAATACCAAGGTGAGCGTGCCTTTTGTTATCTCCAATAAGAACTATGGTATCCTTTGGGATTCTTATTCATACTGCCGTTGGGGTAATCCTGAGGATTATCTCCAGCTCAACCGTGCCTTCAAGCTCTATGACAAGGATGGCAATGCAGGTCATCTCACCGGTACTTACGTGGCTAAGGATGGCCAGAAGATAGTACGTGGCGAGGATAGCATCTATTTCGAGTATGCCATGCCAGAGACCTCTGAACTCTGCAAGCAGACCGACAAGGGCGGTATCCAGAACCTGCCTCAGGGCTTTGCCTTGAATGGCTCCAAGGTGGTATATGAGGGTTATGTTGAGGCTCCAGCCAATAGCTTCTACCAGTTCATCCTCTACTATGCTGGCTATATGAAGATCTATATCGATGGCAAACTCGTGGTGCCTGAGCGCTGGCGTACGGCTTGGAATCCTAACTCATATAAGTTTGAGACTCCTATCAAGAAGGGCGTCAAGACTCCTATCCGCATCGAGTGGCAGCCAGATGGCGATGTATCTTATTGCGGACTGCGTGTAGCTGCTCCTCGTTCTGAGGCTGAGAAGAATCAGCTCAGCATCTGGAGTGAGATGTCACCAGATATGGACTATTACTTCATCGCTGGTCAGAATACCGACGATGTAATCTCTGGTTATCGTACCCTGACTGGCAAGGCTCCAGTTTATCCTAAGTGGGTGCTTGGTTTCTGGCAGAGCCGTGAGCGCTATCAGAGCAGCCAGGACATCGAGGAAAACCTCAAGAAGTTCCGCGACCTCCACATCCCAGTGGACAATATCGTACAGGACTGGAACTACTGGCCTCTTGATTCTTGGGGCAGCCATGAGTTTGAGCAGTCTCGTTATTCTAACCCTCAGGCTATGCTCGACAGCGTGCATGCCATGAACGGTCGCTTCATGATCTCTGTATGGCCTAAGTTCTATGATACCGTGAAGAACTATAAGGAGCTCGACAGCAAGGGCTGGATGTATCACCAAGCCATCAAGGACGATATCCACGACTGGCTCGGCTTCCGTGGTTCCTTCTATGATGCTTACGATGCAGGAGCTCGCAAGATGTTCTGGCGTCAGATGGACGAGAATCTCTATTCTAAGTATAAGTTTGGTGTAGATGCTTGGTGGATGGATGCCTCCGAGCCTAATGTGCGCGATTGTACCCCTATGTGGTATCGCAAGGCGCTCTCTGGTCCTACTGCCCTTGGTACTTCTACCGAATACTTCAATGCTTATAGCATCGTCAATGCCGATGCCATCTACAATGGTCAGCGCTCAGTGAACCCTAACCAGCGTGTCTTCCTCTTGACTCGTTCTGGTTTTGCAGGTGAGCAGCGTTATAGCACCGCCACTTGGTCGGGTGATATCGCTACCCGCTGGGAGGATATGCGTGCGCAGATGACAGCCGGTTTGAACTATTCTATCGCTGGTCTCCCATTCTGGGGTATGGACCAGGGTGGTTTCTGCGTGGAGAATCGCTACGTGGCAGCTCAGAAGGAGTTTGATGAGACAGGCGTGGAGAATGCCGACCTCAAGGAGTGGCGTGAGCTCCAGGCTCGTTGGAACCAGTTCGGTTGCTTCGTACCTCTCTATCGCACCCATGGTCAGTGGCCTACACGTGAGGTTTGGAACATTGCCCCAGCTAATCATCCTGCCTATAAGACCATCGTGGCTTACGATAAGCTCCGTTATCGCTTGATGCCTTACCTCTATAGTATGGCAGGTATGGTTCATCTCAAGGATTACACCATGATGCGTGCCCTCGTGATGGACTTCAATGGCGATGACAACATTTATGACATCAAGGATCAGTGGATGTTTGGTTCTGCCCTCATGGCATGTCCTGTGGGCGAGTACCAGAAGTACACCCGCAATGTATATCTCCCTAAGCAGAAGGGTTGGTATGACTTCTATACAGGCAAGTACTATGTCGGTGGTCAGACCATCGTGGCTGATGCGCCATTCGAGAAGATTCCAGTCTTCGTACCAGAGGGAGCCATCCTCCCTGTAGGTCCAGAGATGGAGTGGAGCGACCAGAAGAAGGCTGAGCTCATCGACCTCTATGTATATGCTGGCAAGGACGGTCAGTTTACCATCTATGAGGACGAGGGTACCAACTACAACTACGAGAAGGGCAAGTATGCCACTATCGACATCAAGTATAATGATGCTCAGAAGACCGTTACCATCGGTGCTCGCAAGGGAAGCTTCGACGGCATGCTCCAGAAGCGTCGCTTCAATGTGGTCCTTGTCAATGCTGCCAAGCAGCAGGGCGTAAGCCTCGACAAGGCTCCTAAGGGTAAGATGGTATCTTACGCAGGCAAGCAGGTTGTTGTAAAACTCAAGTAATATAGAATGAAGAAATTCTTAGCTATAATCATGCTTATGGCGGGCGCTCTGTCTTTGAGCGCCCGTGAAAGCCAGCTCTTCGACAAGGGCTGGCTTTTTACGCTTGCCGACAGTGCAGGCATGGAGCAGGTGAATTATGTGGATATCAACTGGCGCCATCTCGATTTGCCTCACGACTGGGCGATAGAGGGCGACTTCTCCCCAGCCAATCCTTCTGGAGCCAGCGGTGGAGCCTTGCCAGGTGGTATCGGTTGGTATCGCAAGCACTTCTCCGTCAATCCTAAGGAGAAAAACAAGCGTTATGTCATCGCCTTCGATGGCGTGTATATGAATGCCACGGTCTATGTCAATGGCCACAAGTTGGGCACTCGCCCATACGGCTATAGCTCTTTCGAGTACGACATCACCCCTTATATAAATAAGGTGGTGGATAACGTGGTGGCTGTGCGTGTCAATAACAGCGACCAGCCCAATAGCCGCTGGTATTCGGGCTGTGGCATCTATCGCCACGTATGGCTCAAGAAGTCTGCCGAGTCTTACATCACTCAGTGGGGACAGTATGTATCTACCACTCCGCAGGGCGAGGTGAAGATCAAGGTGGATGCCCATGTGGCAGGAGGCAAGAAGATGACCGTGCGCCATACCATTCTCGATGCCGCTGGCAAGGTGGTGGCTAAGGGCGTGGGTGGCGAGACCCAGACCTTGAAGGTGACTCATCCGCACCTGTGGAATATCGGGGATGGCTATCTCTACACTGTGAAGAGTGAACTCCTCGTGGGTGGAAAGGTGATGGATACCGAAACCACCAAGACAGGCTTCCGTGACATCAAGTTTGATGCCCAGAAGGGATTTTTCTTGAATGGCAAAAATATGAAGATTAATGGTGTCTGCGAGCATCATGATTTCGGATGCCTCGGTGCCGTAGTCAATGAGGATGCCATGCATCGCAAACTCACCATTCTCCGTGATATGGGCGTGAATGCCATCCGCAGCAGTCATAATCCTCCAGCCCCTGAGCTCCTCAATATGTGCGACTCCATGGGACTTCTCGTGATGGACGAGAGTTTTGATATGTGGCGACGCAAGAAGTCGCAGAACGACTATGCCCGTTTCTTCGACGAGTGGCATCAGCGCGACCTCTCCGACTTGGTGAAGCGAGACCGCAATCACCCTAGTGTCTTCATGTGGAGCATAGGCAATGAGGTGCTCGAACAGTGGTCGAATGCCGCTGCCGATACCCTCTCCTTGGAGCAAGCCAACCTCATTCTCAATGCGGGTCATGATGCCTCCACCTTGGCTCATGGCAATGAGCTCTCTGTCAATTCGCTCCTCACCCAGCATCTCGCAGAGATCGTTCGCCAGTACGACCCTTGGGGCTCCACCCGTCCTATCACGGCTGGTTGTAATGAGCCAGACCCTAACAACCATCTCTTCAAGAGTGGTGCCCTGGATGTCATCGGTTTCAATTATCACCACCAGTGGGTCAAGGATGTGCCTCAGAATTTCCCTGGCAAGCCATTCATCTTCTCCGAGAGTGTATCAGCCCTCCAGACTCGTGGCTATTACATGATGCCAAGCGACAGCGTCTACAAGGCACCGGTGGAGTGGTGGCTGCCATATACCGACCCTTCCTTCATGTGCTCGGCTTATGACAATATGCATGCCTCTTGGAGCAGTACCCACGAGGAGACTTGGGATGTGGTGAAGCACAATGACTTCGTGGGTGGTCAGTTTATCTGGACCGGTTTCGATTATATCGGCGAACCTACCCCTTATGCTTATCCAGCCCGCAGCAGCTATTTTGGTATCATCGACCTAGCCGGCTTGCCAAAGGATAGTTATTATATGTATCAGAGCGAGTGGACGCAGAAGCCAGTGCTCCATCTCTTCCCTCACTGGAATTGGCTCCCTGGTCAGACCATCGACATGTGGTGCTATTACAACCAAGCCGATGAGGTGGAACTCTTCATCAATGGCAAGAGCCAAGGCATCCGCAAGAAGACCGTCTATGGAGCTCAGAACGAGGGCGATGCCTATCAGAAGAGCACCGAGTATCACGTGATGTGGCGTGTGGCATTCCAGCCCGGCGAGGTCAAGGTAGTGGCTCGCAAGGATGGCAAGGAGATAGCCTCCCAGACCATCAAGACAGCTGGAGCTCCTCACCATCTGGTATTGAAGGAGACCTATCAAGGCACCTTGGCTCACGGCACGTCAGAGCCTACCACCTTCGTAGAGGTCAATGTAGTGGATAAGGATGGCAATCTCTGTCCGAATGCGACGGATCAAGTGTTCTTCTCGGTAGAGAAGTCGCCATCAGCCGCTTCAGCCCCTGTCATCCTGGGCACCGACAATGGTTGCCAGACCAGTCTGGAGCGTTTTACCGACCCTCATCGCAAGGCATTCTTCGGCAAATGTGTGGTGGTCATCAAAGGCAAGGGCACCCTCAAGGCTCAAGCCGTGGACCTCACATCTGCCTCACTCGATTTGTAATCCATTCTTATAAAATCTCAGTTTCGATTGTCCCCGAAACTGAGATTTTTTGGTTCATTTAAGTCCATTTTTTGATTTGAACCATTATGAACGAATATTTTTTTTGAAAAAACTTGGTGGTTTCGAAATAAAAGCGTATCTTTGCAAATCAAGTATGAATACTTTAAAACAACAGCTAATGGATAATTCTAGGGTCGAAAACAAAAACAATGAAAATGGGGGGGGTAAAAAAGATATGATAATGAGCGCAAACTATAGAGGAAACAACCTCGTGAGACGATTGGTGATAGTTGCTGATTTCGTCATTTTAAATTTGGTGCTGTTTGCTTATATGAAGTGGGGTAGACAGTTGGTACCAGACTACTTCGATCAGGCTACAAAGATTACATTCTTTGCAGCCAATGCTGCATTGTTTCTTGGCGAATACTTCCATTCTACTATTATTCACCTGCGTCGCATCGGCTTTTTGATGGTGATGAAGCGAACGTTTTATCTTGCAGCTACCTCTACATTGTGCTTGTTTGTATTCTTGCGATTACTCAGCAATGGGGGCAAGATGTTCTCGTTTGCGCTTATCTTTGGAGCATCTTTCTATTTGGTGCTCATCGTGGCTCGACTTTGTGAACTCAATCTATTGAGATATTATCGCACAAAGGGATATAATAGTCGTTCCGTGCTCTTTGTGGGTAATGATCCAGCTCTTGTTGAGATGTATGATACGATGACAGAAGATCCCTCTGCTGGATATCATGTGTTGGGTTATTATGCCGATGAGGATATACCAAAGGCTCCTGAAGGATTGGTGAGAAAGGGCAATATTGCGCAACTTAACCAGTTGATGGCGGATTCTATGAATAATGCCATCAATGGTGAGCCAAACAAAATGCAAGAGATATTCTGTAGCCTCTCGCATGATGACTCCGACGAAATAGTGAAGATTATGCATTTCTGTAACAAGAATGTGATCCACTTTTTCTATTTGCCACGTCTCTTTGGTGAATATCAGCTGCATTTGGATGCTCGCAACTTCATGGGCAAGACAATATATACTGACCATTTGGAGCCACTTGCCAGTGCATCAAATCGTGCTGCCAAGCGTGCTTTCGATATAGTGGTGAGTGGATTGGTATGCCTCTGCATGCTGCCTTTCATCCCGATTATCGCCTTGATCATCAAGATCCAGAGCCCTGGACCTATCTTCTTCAAGCAGGCAAGAACGGGTTTGAATGGTGATACCTTTATGTGCTTCAAGTTCCGCTCCATGCATGTCAACAAAGATGCAGACATGGCACAGGCCACCAAGAACGACCCTAGAAAGTTTGCCTTTGGCAATTTTATGCGTAAGACGAATATCGATGAGTTCCCTCAGTTTATCAATGTGTTGAAGGGCGATATGAGTATCGTAGGTCCTCGTCCGCACATGTTGCATCATACCGAGGTATACGGCTCTCTTATCGATAAATATATGGTTCGCCATTTCTCTAAACCTGGTATCACGGGGTGGGCCCAGGTTACGGGCTATCGTGGCGAAACGAAGGAACTTTGGCAGATGGAGGAACGTATCAAGAGAGACATCTGGTATATCGAAAACTGGTCGTTTTGGCTTGATCTCAAGATTATCCTCTTGACGGCTAAGAGCATCATCTTGCCAGATAAGAATGCATACTAGGATATATCTCGATGTAATAAAGTTGAAGTAACGAAATTAAAACTTTTCCCTAAGTAAAGTAATGCAGACAATACACAATCCATTACAAGATAGAATAGTAGACTACAACTGGTTTTTGGTGCGTACTCAGCCTAACCATGAGGCTAGGCTCGAGGACGCTATTCGTGAATACCAGCAGTTCAACAAGAATATTTTGGAAGTGTATTGCCCTCGCAACACCACGGTCCGTATCAGAAAGCGCAGCCAGGATGTCAAGGTTCCTTTCTATACGGGCTATATCTTCGTTTACGCCACTTTTCAGGCGCTTAGCGAGTTTATCAATCAGGAATATCCCGAAGCCTCCATCCAGTTTTCTCGCAAGAAGATGGATGATGGCGATGATAGCATTCGTGCCCTCTGTCTCACAGTGCCTGAAAAACAGATGGCTATTTTCCGTGATTTCATAGATAGTTACCACGACCAGATGGTGCTTCTCGACCGTCCCTATACCGACTATGCCTTCTCTCCCAAGAAGGGGGAGTATAATGAAGTGGTCAAGATAGTGGAAGGTCCATTTGCTGGCAGAACTGGTTTCGTGGCTCGTTTTGATGGCGACAAGCGACTGGTATTCAATCTCTTTGATTATGAGAAGGATTCCGTTATTCCTGTCACTATCTCCATTCCTAATCTTTGGGCGTTCCAGTTGGTGCGCCTCACCAATATCAAGGACCATAGGGTGGGAGATGCCACCCAGCGTGACCGTGCCATCGACCGCATCCTGGGCACCATCCAGGCATGTGGCTATGGGGATGAGGCGCTCATTATGCTCGATGATATGGTAACCTTGCTCTGCAATGAGGTTACCTGGAGCGGCTTGTGCAAGTTTCTCCGAGCCCAACAGATGAATGCCCTTGCCAATGCCTTTGCTGGGTTTAGCAAGGAGGATGTAGCGCTCATCTTTTCGCTCATCAGATATGAGAGGGAGAATCCCGGCACTGTTCATCATGCCTGGCGTCGCAACTTTATTCGTCCTTTCTTGACCCCAACTTCTGGTTTTGAAGGCGTATCAAATATCTTGACAGATAAGACCACCCGTCTTTCTCGTCAAGAGCTTTATGCTGCCCTCACGCATATGACGGCAACCGACTATGCCGCCCTTTCTGGTAGTTCTGTAGAGGAGAACGTCATCAAGAATGAAAGCTATGATGAGATTATCCGCAAGGTCAGTGTCCGTGAGACTTTCTATGATGCCGACCAACAAAAGGAAATTCCTTCCACTACCACCTATTATGCCCACATTGGCAAGATGACCGATGCGGAAGGCAATGTCGTGCTCTTTGCCAACTGGGATAAATTCTTGCGAGAATATTTCTTGACAGATGAGAAGGCGAATGCCAAGTTGGTGGCAGGTATGTCCCATCAGCAGAGAAGCAAGAAGAGCAATCGTGTGGTAGGCGAGAAACTCCTGGAGTCATTCCGCAATTATGTACCTACGCTCTATATGATATTGCGCAATGAGGAGCATCCCGTCAAGGCGGTAGAGAACCTCTCCGTAGGCACTCATCTTCTCAATGCCTTTGCCATCACCCTCTCCCCCGACGTTACTGGCGAGATCCTGGAGTCGCGCATTCAGGAAGCCGAGCAAACTCTCATCACCACGCTAGTCCGCATCTGCGAGGAGATCACCTCCTCAGCCCATCTCGCCATCTGGCGTCGCTACCTCTCCACCGTCTGGCTCCATATTTAGGCATAAGGCACTCGCAGATGATGCGTAAAATAATCGCAACTCTGTTGAAGGTGGGGCACATAGACTCTATGACTTTTGCACTTTTTTAAAGCAAAACTCATGGTCCAAATAAGTCCATTTTCAAGTTTTGAACAAAAAACTTCCCCAAAAGTTTCTTCGTTTAAATAAAAAGCATTACCTTTGCATAAGCAAAGCTGCACTCGGCAATTTGAAAGCAAGTTTTCATTGCGCTCGTTTGCATTTACTTTGCACTCTATAGCATATAAAAACATTTGTGGTATGAAAAAGAAAAATATCCAGAACCTCTATCAGGCTCGCCCAAATGTCATAAAAGCGGCAGGCATTCAGCGCTAAGGATTCTTCATGATGCTGTCGTTGCCCCACCAAGGCACCCCAATACCTCTTCAGCGATTGTCTGGAGGGGAACGAGAAGAACGTCCTTTTTCGAACACCCCTCGGTTGAATAGATAAGTATGTTCGCAGAAAAAGTAATGGGGACTAGCAAATATTCTGTGAAATATTTGGCGAATTCAAGAAAAAAGCATATCTTTGCACCATCTTATGTTTAATAAAATAGGAGGTATATATTATGTTAATGACAAGTAATGCAGTTCAAGATAGAGTAGTTCCTTATTGGAATGAAATCAAAAAATGGGACAAGAATGAAAAATTAGAGCTAATAGCTTTGATTTCCAATTCGTTAGTGTCGGAAGAAACACCAGATGCCTCTGAAATGGATGACTTTTGTAGCCAGCTTTCACCTGAGTTGATGCAAGGTTTGGCGGAGATTGCTGTGAAAGAGCATCGTGCAGGACGTTGTATTCCTCATGCGCAAGTTGAAGAATCTATAATGGAGTCTATGGGATGGAAGTAAGATGGTTACCATTTGCGCAAAAACAACTTAAAGTCGTTGTGCAATATGTTGTTGATAATTTTGGTGAGATGACTGCCAAGAAATCTCTTAAGACCATTCTGTCAAAAGTCGAGGCTTTGAGCACATGTCCAGACAGAGGTGTTTGGGACAAAAAGTTCTCTACATCTGAGATTCGAGTGCGTCATCTTAATATTGGACCTAATGTAGTATATTACTTGATAGACCGAGATGAAGTTGTTGTAATAGCAGTTATGCATTATAGACAATCTCCTATGACTATAAACAGGACGATACGATACGTTTTGGACAATTATGTGTAAAAAGAGTTAGGTGTCTATACTTCCTGTTACTATAATGAGAAAACCGAAGAGGTGAAGGAGTGCGCTTAGGCAATCCTTCGCTCGAAAAACGATAACTAAATCACTTTTTTCAAAAAACTTCTGTGTGTAACTGCTTGTAAAATAGTGGGGACGCTGTAATGTAATATACATTATAACTCGAACAAAAAGGAGAATGTCAAGGCTGCCTGATGGTAGCTTTGGCAATACCAATTAATAATATATGTGTTTTTTGGAAAAATGTTGATGTGCTAACTACTGATTTTCAGTAGTTACGTTCTAACGGTGATTTACAATACTCTAAATTATTGAATATCAGATTGTTAAATTATTTTTATGAATTTTGTTATGTCTTATAATATGTGTACTTTTGCATCAGCAAATCGTTTCATATTATGGCAGAAATACATACAGACATAGATCGCATGATAATGCAAGCTCAGTATCTGTTGGCGATGAACCAATCGCCAGTGGATACTGACATGACAGATATGGAACGTAAGCAATATCAAGACCAGATAAAGGAACTCATTCAGACAGTCAAGACGCTTTTGGATGCCAATGTTACCTTGGGTGAAAAGCAAAAGGAGGCAGAGGATGACTATATAAAGAATGGGTGTCAGCAGCCTAAGGAGTCTGAGGAATCTTCGGACGAAGAGTCTTATGAATCCTCGGAGGCAACCAACCCAAGGGATATTTGAGTAATTTGACCACGAAGGTTTGTTATTATTTGTATGGTAGCAGGCGACAAGAGGTTATCAAAGAGTTTCTTGGCGACATCGAGGTGAGGAATCCCTACCAGTTTTACACGACCTCAATCAGCAAGCGACGGCACTGTTGAAACAGTTTGAGAAAAACGAGATTAAGCTCACCGCTAAGTTGCAACAAGCCTTGACATATATGACCAAGCATTGGGAAAAGCTGATGGCATATACTAAGATAGGCAGCGTCTTGATAGACAACAACTGTTGTGAACGCGCAGTCCGCCCATTCACAAATCTCCGAAAGAACTTCGGTGGATTTAGCAGTGAGCAGGGTGCCAGAGTCACAGCAACCTTCCTTACTTTCGTTGAAACCTGCAAGCTAATGGCAACGGCTCCACTGGATTTCTTCAGGGGATTCTTTGACATGATTGTAGCTGGAAGAAGGGATTATGCCTTGATGACAGAGGCACTTTTAGTTAAACCTGTTTAAAAATCAGAAAAGTCCAATTTCTTAAAATACTCTGTATCCCCAGTAAACACTGGGGATGGAGTTGTATTGCCATAGGGGTTGGATGCTTACGAATATTTCGAAAAAGTGATGCAGGACTACAACCAAAATCGTAAAGGTCGTAGCTTGCGCAATTATTTCAGAGGATGTGTAAGTTTCTAAATAATAAATAGGGTGATTTTCCATCGATGACTTGCCGTTCTAAATACTTGTTTTTTCTCCAAGCGGTCCTATCTCGCACAATTTTGCGTAGACCGCTTTGGTCCGCCAACCTTATAGCGTAGCGGTTCCGAGCACCGGAGGGCGGTTACATCCCCGCTTTCTGAGGAAGAGGGGCTTGGGGAGAAAGTGGAGCTCTCCTTGCAGGAGAGACGGAGAGGTAGAAAAAAGCCTTCTTTAATGGTAAAGAAGGACGGGATGATTTTAGAAAACTGTATTGTTGATATTGAGATAACTAAACTTTATGAAAAATGGAAAATAAGGTTTATTACGGGGAATATACCCTGAAACATTGGATTAAGTTGATGCTATCTGGTAATATAGCTTTGCCAGAATACCAACGTCATTTTGTTTGGCGTGAACGTGATGTAAAACGTTTATTGCAATCATTGTCCGATGGACAGTTTGTACAGCCAGTTACAATTGCCCTGTATGATGATAGTACCATAAGACAGAATTTGATATTGGATGGGCAGCAGAGGCTAACTTCTTTACTTTTAGCTTATCTCGGCTATTTTCCAGACAAAAAGAAATTTGAGATGGGTGATAGCATAAAAGTGGCAACTGAAGATGATAGTGCTGTTGATGATGGTGCCTCTCCATCTGAAGGCTTCCTATGGCAATATACTGATATACTAAAGTATGGCAAGGATAAGTTTGAAATTATTAGTAACATAAATACAAGTGATAAGTATATCAGAATAACAGATGACCTAATAAATGGTCTTACTGATGAATTCTTTGAGAAAACTTATTTAGGCTTCTCCTATGTCGTACCTGAAACAAGAATTGTAACAGAAGTACAGAAAAACTTTTCGCAGCTGTTTCGAAATATCAACTATTTTGGTAAGAAGTTGGAACCTATGGATAGCCGCAAATCATTGTATTACCAGAATCAAAACCTCACAAAGTTCTTTGAGGGCAAATGCGATGATGGTTCCGATGTGTTGGGTGATCTGAGAATTATGGAAGATTTGCAACCTGTAAAGATAGACTTTGTTAGGTATTTGGCAATTCTTTCTCAATATAGTTCTTCTAATCATGATACAGCCAGGGATGTTATGATGGGGTATTCTGCATATAGCTCACGAGAAAGTTATTATGCTGACTATGTCTCATATATTCTTGGCATAGAACAGGAAGACAGAGTTGATAAGTTTGATAGATTCGATTTTGCTGCTGCATTCCCTGACGATGTATGGAAAGAACGTTTCAATACATTGAAATCTACCATTAGTCATATGAAACTTCGCATGGGATTGAAGGATGATAGAATATTCTCCTCATGGTATGAAGCTGATTATTGGTTGTTCGGGTTAATGTACTATGTTTTGTTTGAAGGGCATATGATTCGGGAGCAATATGTAGTAGTGAATGATAGAGGAAGGCATGTAACATTAAAGTCGGAGATAGGAACTGCAATAGAGAGGATGAGAAGTGATTCTTCTTTTCTCAAGAACTCAAATAGAGTGACATTTATACGTAATCGATTGGTTGAATCTTGTAACATCTATTCTTCTTATGTATATTAGTCAGCATTCCGATTTTATCCTTTCACCTTTAATCAAGATCTTAAAGGATGGAATAGCAGCGAGTTGGGCCATCGGTGATGGTATCGATTCCTATCCTATGGGTGAATATTTGATGCAATCTTTGTTTTTGAAAATGACAGGTGCTCAAGAACAAAAGATGAAATGTATATGTTGGGAACTGGCTACGCATGACTATGATTATAGGTACGATTTCCTCAACAGGAAAAAGTATGGTGAATGTTCGACCTATAGCAGTAAAAATGGGATATTCAATGATTTGATAGAGGTAATACAGAAGATGCTGCCGTCTTTTGAACCCTCTACATTAATAAATGAAGCATTTTTGAATAAGATACAGGATGATATTGAGAAATTGTATTCAACTTCAAACTTATGTATCTGGCAGAACAGGGAATATCTCTTTTTCAAGTCAAAGTTTAGAACAGTCATAAATTTTAGACAAATTGATTATCCTGTTGGACCAGTTAAGTCCTACAATTTATTTAAATCAGTATTGAGCAAAAGATATGAAGAGGTAGTCTATAGACATCGAAACCGTTGTGCGCATAATACGCTATCCTATCAAGTAAACAAGCCTGATTTTAGTGTTCTTGCCTCAACGGATTTCTCCTATCAGAGTTATTTTTTTAGATTTGCTTTGATAGTGCTGATAGATGAGATTTTTATGGCATTATTTAGAAAATATGTTAGTTTGCAGAATTAATATAATGCGATGGAGAAAGAATATATTGAAAAGGTACAGAAACTTTCTGGGCAGGAAAAAGCTATAGCAAAGAAGAAATGGCTATGTATGTGCCCCCATTGTACTGATCCGGCAATAAATAGTCATTTGCTTCAGCGTCATGGAGTATTAAGTCATATTATAGAAAAGGGACATCTTTACGAGATTGGACGGGAAGATTTCTATAAATGGGATGAGAATAGCCCTATAAAAATAAAGAAAGTGGGGTTACAACAGGCTATATCATTTCCTTTGTTTTGTAATAAACATGATACGGAGTTATTTGCTCCCATAGAAGGGGATTTGATAGATTTCGATGATTATCACTCTCAGCTATTATTTTCTTATCGTGGATTATGTTCCGAAATCCGTAAAAAGGAATTTAATCAGATACGTAATGTAGCTTTTTATGAAGGAGAAATAAAAGATGCTGTGACTGCAGGAACAGATGGTGGTTTAAAAGATCTGCAATATTATAAGTATCTGTTTGAGCAGGAACTGGATATTGCTAAACAAAAGTTTAAGTTCTTTCATTTTTCCTATCCTCTTATAAAAGTATGTGCATCTGGTGCTGCCAGTTATGAGCCAGTTGATTATGGCGATGAATTGAGTGAAGAAAAAGCTTTAATGAAGAAAGTATGGGATGGCTTCTTTATCAACATTATACCTCAAGAGAATGCCCTTGAGATAATAATTGGTTATCATAAGAATCATGCTAATGCTGCTTTACGAAAATATGTGGAGTCGTGGCAAAATCTATCTTTTGAAGAATTTCAGGTAAAGCTAACGGACCTGTTCGCTGCTAAATTAGAAATGTGGTGTATATCTCCATCCATATATGAGAATATTAACGACGAAAAGAAGCAAAAGTTTCTGGAAATCATAGAGGATATACAACTAGATTGGTCCTATGATATACGAAACGAAGTAACTTTTAATTTGTTTGCTGATTGAAATTTGTATAAAGGGTGCTGAAAGCAAAGTGTTTGGACATTGTTTGCTCAAACTTTATTGTACCCGATTATGTAGCTAGCATTTCTGCTAGTAATAGTTGTCATTCCCATGCGGTGCCATCCCGCATAACATGGCGAAGACCGCTTTGGTCCGCCAACCTTAGAGCGTAGTGGTTCTGAGCACCGGAGGGCGGTTACATCCTCTCGTCCATGAGGGAAGAGAGGCTTGGTGAGAAAGGTGGAGCCTTCTTTAATGGTAAAGAAGGACGGGATGATTTTAGAAAACTCTTCTTATTTTTTAAGAACACAAAAATATAAAAACATTATATCATGATGAATGATTATAAAGATATTAAAGTAGCAGTAGCCGGAACAGGCTACGTCGGTCTGAGTATAGCAACCCTGTTATCTCAGCACCATCATGTAACAGCAGTAGATGTAATCCCAGAGAAGGTGGAGAAACTCAACAATAAGATTTCTCCAATCCAGGACGATTACATCGAAAAGTATTTGGCTGAAAAGCCATTGAACCTCGTGGCAACCCTTGACGGCAAGTCAGCCTATAAGGATGCAGACTTCGTAGTGATTGCAGCACCAACCAACTACGACCCAGTAAAGAACTACTTCGATACAACCCATGTAGAAGAAGTCATCGACCTGGTTCTGGAGGTAAACCCAGATGCAGTGATGGTCATCAAGAGTACCATCCCAGTAGGTTACACTCGTAGCCTCTATTTGAAGTATGCCAAGAAGGGCGTGAAGAAGTTCAACCTTCTCTTCTCTCCAGAGTTCCTTCGTGAGAGCAAGGCACTCTATGATAACCTTTACCCAAGCCGCATCATCGTAGGCTATCCAAAGATTATCGAGCGCCCTGAGTTCGAAGAGGAAAATGAGGCAATCAATTCTGTAACCAATGTCGAGATGTTGAAGGAAGCTGCCAAGACCTTCGCCGCTTTGCTCCAGGAAGGTGCCATCAAGGAAAACATCGATACCCTCTTCATGGGTATGAAGGAAGCCGAGGCAGTTAAGCTCTTCGCCAATACCTATCTGGCACTCCGAGTAAGCTACTTCAATGAGTTAGATACATACGCAGAGGTAAAGGGACTTGATACAAAGGCTATCATTGATGGCGTAGGTCTTGATCCGCGAATCGGCACCCATTACAACAACCCTAGCTTCGGCTATGGCGGTTATTGCTTGCCAAAGGATACCAAGCAGCTTCTGGCAAACTATGCCGATGTTCCTGAGAACCTGATAGAGGCAATTGTAGAGAGTAACCGTACCCGTAAGGACTATATTGCTGATGCCGTTCTCCAGAAGGCAGGCTATTACAGCTATGCCGAGGCCAACAGCTATGATGCCAGCAAGGAGCATAATTGTGTGATAGGTGTCTATCGCCTGACGATGAAGTCAAACAGCGATAACTTCCGCCAGTCAGCCATCCAGGGCATCATGAAACGTATCAAGGCAAAGGGGGCAGAGGTAGTCATCTATGAGCCAACCTTGGAAGAGGGAAGCACCTTCTTCGGCAGTAGAGTAGAGAACAACCTCGAAACCTTCAAGGCACAAAGCCATGCCATCATCGCCAACCGCTATGATGCTTGTCTAGATGATGTAAAGGATAAGGTTTATACACGAGATATTTTTAGAAGAGATTGATTTTCTGTCAATTATTATGTCGAAAGTTATAATAATTAATGCAGTGATTTGCTTCGCTATTTCTATATTGTTAATCCTTTTCTATAATTATGGTTATCTTTCTACCAGTTTGGTTAATCAAATATCTTTAGTAGGAACTTGGGCATCCATTCATGGTATAGGATTGGCATTATGGCAATTAAGACAAGTAAAAAATGCGACAACTCAAGTAAACGAGGCGGTTTCTAATAAACTTAATTCTTTAAATAACCTTTTTACATTATCTGATATAACTAAATATGAAGGAATTCTTAGAGAGTTGCACTATTATATAGATTCAAAGGAATATTATGCAGCAGCAGAACATATAGATTCAGTTGTCAAGTTTTTGACTGAGATAAATCGTAATTCTTTGTTTGACTTGAAATCAGAGAACATTCAAGTACATATAAGTGAATTAAATTCTGATGTTAAGGCTTTGCATAATTTAAAGCGGAATCAGAATGCAACTGTTGATTTTGATTTAATTTCCAGTCATATGATTAATGTGTCTCGTGTTTTGCATTTAATTTCATCGCAAATCAAAAATAATAATTATGGAAACAAAATTTAGAAAATTAATAGATAGTTTGCTTACTAGTACGCAAAACTATAGAATTCATTGGAATAAAACAAGTGATTCCAATTGTTATAAAACTCAAATTAATGGAAATTCCATTGATATTGCTATGTCTTCAGAAAATACGGCTCCATGGGATTTTGAAGACCCTGCAAAAGAGGTCTATTCATTGTATATATATAATAAAGAAGCTGTTTGTGTAGAGGAAATATCCGCCAAAGGAAATACGCTTGACGCTATTGAATTAATAAAATTACATAAAGCTGCACGTAGAAGCTTTTTGAAAACTAACGAAACTGTAGATGAGGTCTTGAACTTTTTGCAAGGAGATCAAGAATGATCGTAACCAAGACAAATATCTGAGGTAGTAAAAATGTTTTCTGATATCCAAATCATAATCATGGCTGGCGGCGTAGGCAGCCGCTTCTGGCCAATGTCAACCCCCGATTACCCAAAGCAGTTCATAGATGTGATGGGAGTGGGACGCTCATTGATTCAACTCACGGTGGATAGGCTCAAGCCTATTTGCCCAGTGGAGAACATGTGGGTGGTGACGAACGAGAAATATATTAGTATTGTCAAGGAACAAATCCCTGACATACCTGTAGATAACATCCTTGCAGAGCCTGAGGCTCGCAATACAGCTCCATGTATTGCTTATGCTTGCTGGAAGATCCAGAAGAAGTATCCTGATGCCAACATCGTGGTAACTCCATCCGATGCTTTGGTCATCAATACTTCGGAATATCAGCGAGTGCTCAGCAAGGCATTGAGTTATATATCTGATAAGAATGCCATCGTGACTATCGGTATCAAGCCAAGCCGTCCGGAGACAGGTTATGGCTATATCGCAGCTTCCGAGCCAACATCAGTAGATGAAATCTATAAGGTGGAGGCATTCAAAGAGAAGCCAAACTTGGAGACCGCAGAGCAATATCTTGCAGCAGGTAATTTCTTCTGGAATGCTGGTATCTTCGTATGGAACATCCATACCATTAGCAAGGCTATCCGTACCTTTCAGCCTCAGCTTGCAAGCATCATGGACGAGATGACACCTTACTTCTATACCAATCAGGAGAAAGAGGAGGTAGGCAGACTCTTTCCAACTTGCGAGAAGATAAGCATCGACTATGCCGTGATGGAGAAGTCGAAGGACATCTATACCTTGCCAGCCGAGTTTGGATGGAGCGACTTGGGTAGCTGGGGCAGTCTCCGTACTTTGCTCCCACAAGATGAGGATGGCAATGCCAAGGTGGGCAATGAAATCCGCTTGTATGATTGCAAAAACTGCGTGGTGCATGCAGCCGATGAAAGCAAGGTGGTTGTGCAAGGCTTGGATGGCTATATTGTGGCAGAGAAGTATGGACAACTGCTTGTATGCTCTTTGAAGGAAGAGCAGAGAATAAAAGAATTTGGAAAGTATTGTAATTAGTGCTTTTAAGAAATTAACAATGAAGATAACTTATTTTACTTATGATAAGCTTAAATTCTCTTATACAGAGAAAGAGTTAGAAGATGTTATTAATGATATATTACAAGATTATGACGAAGATTCCTTTTCTTTTAAGTCGCTATGTGACAGTTTAATGAATAAAGCTCAAAATAGTGGAAAAATCGTAAAAAAACATGATACAGTCTACTTATCAAGTGATTTGGATGAAAATGAATATGATAGAATTAGTGTTCTCTTGTGGCGTAAAATATGGAATCATGAATTATGTTTGAGTTTTCGAACAACTGAATCCCAAGGTAGAGATTATAAGTTTATAAAAATAAAACAGAATGAAGAAAAGTGCTGAAAAACTTTCAAAGCCAACTGTAACAATCGATGATACAGCCTTGAAAGAGGCTGGTTTTATTCAGTCTGGTTATCGCAAGTTTAAGGAATTGGTTAAAGCCTTTTCTGATGAGTTGTTCTTGAAATCAGTAAAGTATAGTGATGCAGGTTCTAGAGACAATGATCGTGAAGTATCTGCTGATAATGTATATACTGCAGTTAAGACAATTTATGTAGCTCCTTTACATCAGCATAAAAAAAGAAATGCGATACTTCAAGGAATAGAGTATGTTTCTTCGGCTTTGGTTGGTGTTGGTGCAAGTAATTTAAATGAAATATGGGGGCTTCTTATGCTTCTATTTTGCTTTGTTGTTGGTGTAGGATGTTTTACATATAGAACGATAAGTAATAATGAACAAATCTTTTAAATTGACTGAGAAAGGTCAGAAACAGCTAGATGCGTTCAAGGAACGACTAGTTAAAGACTTATTGGATGATATTATTAAGAATAAGGATTATCCTGGTATTGATGAAATAGAGATAACAGCCAATGATATAAATGAAAGTGCAAAGAAATTGGTTTATTTAGGTAATAGTCCTAAAAGAAATCGTTTTTACTTGTTGAAAATTTGTTCATATGTTTATTTGGCGATAGGAATTATTATACTTGTAGCAAGTTTATGTTATGAGGATTTAAAACGAATATATGAAAGAAGTCCAGAGCAAATTTCTTTTATGCTGCTAGGATGCTTCATATCTTTGTTTGGTACTTTGATTTTAATATATGTGAAAAAAATGGAGGTACATAATAAAACACCTCAGGTAAGTCACGCAGCTTAATATTTGCTTTATAAAAATGCAAATAGATATTTATAATGAGTTTCAATACAAACAAAAATGTCACAAAAATCAATAAAATTTAATTTCTTATATAATATATTGTTGCAGGTGTCAAAGGTGATTTTCCCTTTGATAACTGCCCCTTATGTCGCTCGTGTTCTAGAACCAGAGGGTGTTGGTTTGTTTAATTTTGCGAATACTTATGCCAATTACTTCGCTTTGTTTGCAGCATTGGGAGTACCTTTTTATGGCATTCGTGAGATAGCAAAGGTAAGAGATGATATAGAATCCCAGACAAAATTCGTGTCAGAAATCATCTCCTTGTTGTTGGTTACTACAATATTATGTGTTGCTATATATTTAGGAACATTATTATTGATACCTCAGCTGAATGAGAACTTTTTGATATTTATATTGTCAGCCCTTTGCCTCTATGTTACACCATTTAGAATAGATTGGTATTTTCAAGGAAAAGAGGAGTTTGGCTATATCACAATGCGCTCCTTGGTCATTAAGGTGTTTAGCATTGCTTGCTTGTTCATCTTTGTGCATGAAAAGTCTGATTTGATAAACTATGTAATCATCAATGCGGCAAGTACTACGATTAATGAATTGTGGAATTATATCAAGTTGTATAAAACTGGTGTTCATCCATACTTGACCCTGGACTTCAAGAAGCATTTAAAACCGTTGCTTGTTTTGTTCTCCTCTTCAGTAGCAATATCCATCTATACTATTTTGGATACGTTAATGCTAGGATTTATGACAGACTATAATCAAGTTGGTTATTACAATAGTGCTACCAATATCTCAAAATCAATACTGCCAATAGCAACCAGCCTTGCCGCTGTCGTTATGCCGAGAATGTCTTACTATACTAAGACTGAAAATTGGGAAGAGATTAATCGTCTGCTTAAGAAATCGCTGGACGTTGTATCGTTCCTGTGTTTTCCGTTGATGATGGGTGTGATAGTTATTGCACCAACATTCGTTCCATTATTCTTTGGCGATAAGTTCGTGAATGCCATCTTGCCTTTACAGGTTGTTATAGGTGTTGTTACAGCCATAGGATTTAATAATCTTCTGGGTATTCAAGTCTTGATAGGCTTGGGTAAGGATAAGCTGTTCCTTAATGCAGTTTTGGTAGGTACATTTTCTAATTTCTTTTTAAATCTTTTGTTGATTCCATATATAGGTGCATTAGGAGCTGCCATAGCATCGGTAACGGCAGAAACATTGATATTGTTTTACGAGGTGTACTTGGTAAGAAAACATACGCAGATAAGATTCTCTGGATATAGAAACATCTTGATGTGCCTTATCGTGTCACTATTCTTTATACCAATAGAAATGTTGACTGAACATATTGTTTCAGGTTGGGGCGAAGTAATCTTATTCTTTGTCTTAGGAACAGCATTCTATATCCTTGCAACATTTATGCTGAAAAATCCAGCTGTTATGTTGTTTGTTGAAGCTATTAAAAAGAAAATAAATCGTTAAGAAAGGAAGAATTATGAAGAGAATATTAAAAAAAGTAATAAAGAAATCATTAAAGTTGGTAGTTCCTCAGGATGCCATATTGTATTCCCGAGGGGTGAGGGAGTGTGCAAAGAGATATAATGTTAGTTTACTAGACTCTCTTCGACGTTATCAGCTTGTGCGAGGCAACCACCACTTGACTCCAGTAGCGCAAATGGTAGATGCACAGGCAAAGTGCTATAAAAAGTTGAGATTGGACATAGCTGGTGATTACGTCTATCCCTATGATTGCTGGACGCAAATTTCAACTCCAAAGGGAAAGTCATGGATTACTTCAATTACAGTAGATTATCAAGTCGTTTTGAAGTCATCCTTAAAAGCTGTTGAGGCAGAGATAGATGCATGCTCTAATCCATCTTTTAAAAGTGATGAATTACTCATGATAAAAGCTCTGAGAGCTTTAAATGCCAGAATCCTTGATCAGTTAACTGATAGAAAAGATGAAAGAGGAACAGTCCTGGCTTCTTATCACAGAGAGATGCTTGATTCTAAGCCTCGCTCTTTTGACGAAGCTTTGGAAAAAATCCTGTTTTATAATGGCTTGTTCTGGCAGGCAAGACATTATCACAATGGCTTGGGGCGTTTAGATATGATTCTAGATTCTTATTATCAGCAAGATTTGGCTAGTGGAAAGGAAACACGCCAGAGCATTAAAGAAAAGTTGAAGACTTTTGTCGAAATCCTCGGTAAGGATATTCATGCAAAAAGTCTTTCGTTAATTGGTGATACAGGACAATACATCTTGCTTGGTGGTATTGATAAGAATGGTAATACTGTTCAGAATGATTTGACGGAAATCTTCTTGGAGATATTTACTGAGCTAAAAGTTCCAGACCCCAAATTGATACTTCGTGTTAACAAGGACACCAATGATTCTGTTTGGGCTAAGGCGGTAGATTGTATTGTTACTGGTTGCGGCTCACCTTTGCTGATGAATGAAAAACTCATTATGGATGGTATGGTTGAGTTTGGTTATGACAAGGACGATGTCTGGAATGTGGGTACTAGTGCATGTTGGGAACCTCTTATCATCGGAAAGTCATTTGATCAAAATAACCCATTGCCAAGCATTATTGTAGTTAATGCTTTGACTGAGGTTATTAATTCCTGCAAAGATGCCTTAGATTTTGACTCTTTATTGGAAGCAACTAAGAAGGTAATCTCGCAGCAAATCAAAGACACGGTATGTGATCTTGATTTTTGTCCATCTCCTTTATACTCTCTATTCTTCGATGATTGTATCAAACGAGGAAAAGATTATGCAGAGGGTGGAGGCAAGTATGCCCATCATGGTGTGCAGGTTTGCAGTTTGCCTAACTTGGTAAATTCATTGCTTAATGTGAAGTCTTATGTGTTTGAGCAAAAGTTGCTTTCATTGGAGCAATGCCGTGAAGCTCTCGCTAGCAATTTCGTCGGGCATGATGATATCAGAAAGTTGTTGTTGGCAAATCCATTGAAATTTGGAAGTGCAGACGCGCAAGTTGTTGAGCTGACTAATGGCTTGATGGATTACATCGGCAAGGAAGTTGAGAATTATACCATAAATGGTGAGAGAGTAAAGGTAGGTTTTAGCTCACCTCAATATATTGTAGCAGGTAAAATGACAAAGGCATCCTTGGATGGTCGTTATGATTATGATCCTTTTGCTGTTCATATCTCGCCAATGTCAAGCAAGATTGACATCCAAGAAGTCATCAACTTTGCTGGTTCTCTTCATTACTCAGGAAACCGCTTGAATGGTAATGTGGTAGATTTTATTCTTCCTACGGCTTATGTCAAGCAACAAGATAAGCTGGTTACGATATTGAAATCAGCAATGACTAGTGGAGTATATGAGTTGCAACTGAATGTATTGGATGCAAAGACTCTTCGAGATGCCAAGGCTCATCCTGAGAAATATCCTCATTTGGTAGTTAGGGTATGGGGATTCAGTGCTTACTTTAATGATCTCCCAGAAGAGTACAAGGATAATTTGATTAAACGAGCCGAAGAATATGCAGCCTAATAAATTGCGTGTTACTGGAATCCAAAGACTCTGTGTCAGTGATGGACCTGGGGTAAGAACTGTAGTTTTCTTGAAAGGGTGTTATTTGCATTGTCCTTGGTGTTGTAACCCAGAGGCTATTCATTATGAAGAAGATGCTAGTTTCAAGAGAGGTGAGTGTGTGGATTCTCCTTTACTTTGCTCTTCGTGCATTTTACATAAAGGTAATACCCCAGTAACAAAATGTCCTTATCATGTATATGAGGAAGTAAGCAATGATTACAGCAGTGGAGAATTACTTGACTTGCTAATGAAGGATAGCCATGTGTTAGAGAATGGTGGGGTAACCTTTTCGGGGGGAGAGCCATTACTTCATGCGTCGCCTTTGAAACCTTTGTTGGCTACATTGAAAGATAAAGGTGTCAACATCGCTTTTGAATCTACATTATATGCACCAACTAATCACTTTGATGAAGTAGTAAATGATGTGGATTATTGGTTAGTGGATGTGAAGTTCCAATATGGTTTGATTCCTAATCGTGATTACGAGTTGGAAGAGGGATGTTTTGAGAAGAACTTACAAAATCTGCAAGGTAGAGTTGGTAAGGCAAATATCACTTATAGGATGGTTCTGATGAGTGAGGTGTTAGATAAAGCGGATGATATTGCTCATCGTCTTCTTTCTCATAACATACAGAAGATAGAACTACTCCCTTGTCATTCTTTGGCAGAGAACAAATATAAACAATTAGGAAAGTCATTTCATAAGTTTGGCACTCCTTCACAACAAGAATTGAATAACTTTTCTTTGCAGTTGTCAAATTTTGGCATACATGCAACTTATCCAGAATTATAAAGGTTTTACGATGACTAATAAATACGATTACTTAATAGTAGGCTCCGGTCTCTTTGGAGCCACTTTCGCACATCTTGCTCATAAACAGGGCAAGAAGTGCTTGGTGATAGATAAGCGTTCTCACTTAGGTGGCAACATCTATTGTGAGAATATCGAAGGTATCAACGTGCATAAGTATGGCGCACACATCTTCCATACCTCCAATAAGAAGGTATGGAATTTCGTGAACTCTATTGTGGAGTTCAACCGCTATACCAACTCGCCAGTAGCTAACTATAAGGGCAAACTCTATAATCTGCCTTTCAATATGAACACCTTCTATCAGATGTGGGGCGTAACCACGCCTGAGGAAGCGCAGGCTAAGATTGATGAGCAGAAAGCGGAAGCTGTGGCTCGCATGAAAGCTGATGGCATAACAGAACCTCGTAACTTGGAGGAACAGGCTCAGGTATTGATCGGAAAAGATATTTACGAAAAGCTTATCAAGGGATATACTGAGAAGCAGTGGGGAAGAAAATGTACAGAACTTCCTGCTTTCATTATCAAGCGTTTACCAGTTCGTCTCATCTTCGATAATAACTACTTCAATGATAAGTATCAGGGTATTCCTGTTGGTGGTTACAACAAACTGATAGATGGTTTGCTTGAAGGTAGCGATACCAAGACTGATGTCGATTTCTTTACCGATTGCATCAAGACTGCATCGGGCGAAACCATCCAGTTGAAGGATGACTGGCAGAAGCTCGCTGACAAGATCGTCTTCACAGGCAAGATAGATGAGTTCTACGATTATCAGTTTGGCAAGCTCAACTACCGCACCGTCCGTTTCGAGCAGGAAATTATCGACAAGCCGAATTACCAGGGTAATGCGGTGGTGAATTATACCGAGCGTGAGGTGCCTTATACCAGAGTCATCGAGCACAAACATTTCGAGATGTTCGGGAAGGAGATTTATGACCATCCGAAGACGGTTATCTCGAAGGAATACTCCACGGAGTGGAAGGATGGCATGGAGCCATATTATCCAGTGAACGATGATGCCAACACTCAACTCTATGCCCAGTATAAGTCTTTGGCTGATAAGGAAGATAATATTATCTTCGGAGGTAGATTGGCAGAATACAAGTATTACGATATGGCTCCGATTATTGAGAAGGTTTTAAATATATTTGATGATGAAGAACATAGCGGTTGTTGTAACTTATAATAGGTGTACTTTATTGCAAAAGGCAATAAGAGCGTTAAAAATTCAAACAGTACCATTGGATGTAATTTTGGTTATTAACAATGGGAGTACAGATGAAACTGCAGAATGGTTAAGTAAACAAGAGGGCGTAATGGTCGTTACCCAGGATAATCTTGGAGGTTCTGGAGGCTTTTGGCGCGGAATAAAGGAAGCTTATGCTTTGGGAGCAGATTATATTTGGTGTATGGATGACGATGTTCATCCTTATTCGGATTGTTTGGAGCAACAGCTACGAGTGATGCCTCAGGCTGGTGGAATTGTTGCTCCACAAAGGCTGCTCGATGGCAAAAGTGTTGTTACTGGTGGCGAGTGTTTGCATTTTAATTTCACAAATCCTTTTAGGTCAATGAAGTATAATGCTACTTTGGACGATATTATAAGGTGTAAGGATTATATGGAAGTGGAATCCATAGCTTTTGAGGGACCTTTGATTTCTCGAAATGTAGTAGAGAAAATTGGACTTCCAGTGAAAGAATTATTCATATTTTGGGATGATACAGAATATTCGTATAGAGCTTTTAGGAATGGTTTTGATGTCTTATATGTAAAAAGTGCCCGGTTTTTCAAAGAAAAACTAGTAGGAAATAGTTCCCAGAATAAAAATATCCGTTCTTGGAAATATCCTTATTTGGTGAGAAATGAAATTTATTTTATTCGCAAGTATGCTCATAATAGGAAAGGTACTATTAGGATTATTCTAAGGTCGGCAGAATTTGTTTTTGGTATGGCAAAGCATATTGTTTCTTGTGATGGTAAATATAAGGTATCTGATTATAGGGTACTTTTGAAAGCATTATGGGATGGATATAAAGAAAAATTAGGTAGATATTGATATGGTAGCTATTGTTTGTCTTATTTTTGCGATACATCTGTGTATATCCTTAAAGAAACCATTTTGGGGGTTATTGTCTTTGATTGTAATCAAAATATTAATTCCAGACAATGTACGTTTTCCTATAGGCGATGCTAGCTTGAATACTGTTATAAGTTTTGTATTATTTTGTAGTTGGTTTTTTAAGTCTATAATAGCAAAACGGCACACTCGTACAACTAATAAATTGAATATATATATATTCTTTATTATATTGTATTGCGGACTAAATATGCTTTTTACCTATACATCAGTTCCTATTGCTTATCAATTCCGAATTTATACGCAATATGTAGTTTTACAATTATTGCCAATAGTTGTTATGATAGATGTTGTTAAAACAAAAGAAGAATTGCTTCTTCTGATTTATACATTTGGTATGGCAACATTGATCTGCGTAGTTTATTCGCTATTTTGCTATATTACTTTCATACCATATCCTTATAATGCATTTATAAATTCAGTCTATGAAGGCCGAGTGGAAGATATTGGAGCAGAAATGGATATAGAAATGGGTGGTGTTGTTGGAAGATGTATGGGAACTGCAACAAGTGGAACTTGGGATTATGGAATGGTTATTTCCATGTTGTTTGTTTGCGTAGGTTCTATTTACCAAGTGATAAAAAACAAATTTTTCCTTATTGTTTGGATACTAGCTGGTATAGATTTATTGTGTACTGTTCGGCGGGCACCTGTTATTACGGGATTGATATTTTTGCTTATACTGTTCTTATTAAAAGATAGAACAAAGATATTAAGAAAATTAATGACTATATTTGCTGCGGGAATAGTTCTGATAGCAGTAATCTATGTTTTCCCTCAGTTAAGTGCTTTCCGTCACATTCTAGAATCTTCTATTTTTTTTTGGGATGATTCGGTTTCTGAAAAAAATGATGTCAAAGGCTCAAATGTAGGATTTCGTACTTATCAATTATTACATACATTACAATATGTAAAGGATAGTCCTATTTTTGGTAACGGCTGGGGAAGTTGTTTTTATAAAAATAAGTATCCTGATATGATCGGTTGGGAAAGTATTATATTCACTACTTTAATGCAATTTGGTTATTTAGGTTTCTTATTATGGATGAATCTTTATTATAAGTTTTATTTGTATAGCAAGGAAAGTAAAATGAAACTTATAAGCTTTGCTTTTATGGCAGCAGCTATGGCTTTCTGTATAATCAATGATACAATTTATCCTTTTTATATATTCTTTGGGGCTGTCTTGATTAATAAATTTAGATTCTTGACTACAAACAATTTGAAAAAAAATGCAAGCATTAGATTCAAAAATTATTAGTAACCTTCGATTCCTCTTAATTGTTGGAGTCGTTTTGATACATTCGGGAATTGAAATGAACATTCCTCTTTCTCAATATGCTGTTTATAAGTTTTTCATAGAAGATGCGATAATAGGAACAGTTACTCGTGTTTGTGTTCCTTTATTCTTTTTATTCTCAGGCTACTTATTTTTTGCAAATATAGAGAATTTTAGCAAAAAAGTTTATTGGGAGAAAATAAGCAAAAGGTCAAAGAGTTTGTTTATACCCTATTTGTTTTATAATACATTTGCTATTATATTGTTTGGGACAATAGGCTTGTTGTATCCTCAAATGCAGTCTGGAGCAACGCCTCCAGTGCAAACTTGGACATGCAACACAATTATTAGTCTGTATTGGGATTATGGCAGTAATTTACCAATAGTTCCACAATTTTGGTTTATAAGGAATTTAATGGTTATGGTTTTAGTAAGCCCTATCATTTATTATCTTATCAAGAAAATGGGATGTTTGGGTGTTTTGATTGTCATAGGACTCTGGATCGGAAATGTTTGGGAATTCGGAATACCTGGTACTATGGGGCTCAGTTTTTTTATACTTGGTGCATATTTAGGCTTAAAGAAAATCTCACTATATAACTTGGCATGCAAGTTGAAGATGGTAGGGGGGCTATATCCTATAGGAGTTCTGTTCGATATTTGTACCAAACAGTTTACTTTTAATATTTACATTCATAATGTTGTTATTTTGCTAGGTTTGATTTTTTGGATATTTATAGTTGGTACACTATTGAAAAAAGGAAGAATGAAGTCTAATAACTTCCTGGCTGAGTCTGCTTTTTTCATCTTTGCGATGCATGAACCTTATATGGGTAAGTTTAAGCATCTATGCTATAATATATTGCCAAATTTGGTCGATTCGCAATTATTGGTTCAATTCCAACTAATATTTTATTATTTTGTCATAGCATTTATTTGGATTTCTATTTTAGTTGTTTTATTTTATTCGATTAAAAAGATTAGTCCTAAATTTGCTATCTTTATCTGTGGAGGGCGCTAAAATGAATATATTGTTTCTTGTAGATACTGCAAATCCTATAAAAGGAGGCATCCAACGAGTCTCTTATTGCCTATATAAATATTTTAAATCTAGGAATCATAAAGTGTTAGTTGTTTCCTGGGGACAAAAAGATGATGTGCTTACTGATGACTATTTTTGTATGCCAGATAGTGATGAAGGGGATTCTGTTGACAACAGAAAGTTCTTGAATAAAATAATTGATGATTATGGAATTCAGTTGATCATGAATCACACAGCCTTGTCTCCTCAAAATTCACCTCTATTGCGGTTCTGCAAGCAGAAAGGTGTGTATATAGTGACAGTCTATCATAGTTCTCCTTTTGGTGTTTATGGTATAAGAAAATATGCCAAGTTGTCAAATATAAATAATGGTTTCTTCAGAAGGTTGATAGATAGAATAATAAGAATTTGTTTCTATATAAAATATGGAAAGCTATTGAAAATGCAAGCTGAATATAGTGACAAAATTGTTATGTTGTCAGATAAGTTTATCTCTGAATATTTGTATTTTGTCGGAGATAAGTTTCAAAAGAAAATGCTGGCAATTCCAAATCCCTTAACGGTTGAAAGAATAGGATGTAAAGATAAAGAAAATATACTTCTTTTTGTTGGTCGGCTTGCCCCTGAAAAGGGATTACCTTATTTAATGGAAATATGGAATAAGATTGAACCCAAATATCCAGATTGGAGTATGCAAATTGTAGGCGATGGTGCAGGAAGAAGCTATATAGAAAATAAAATTAATAAATTAGGATTAAAACGTTGTTTCCTTTTGGGCTTTCAAAATCCAGAAACTTTTTACAATAAGGCAAAAGTGTTTTGTATGACTTCTTTGTATGAAGGTTTTGGCTTAGTTCTGATAGAGGCAATGAGTTATGGTGTTGTGCCACTAGCTTTTAATAGTTATTCCAATGTATCTGATATAATAGAAGACTCTCAAAATGGTTTTTTGATACCTCCTTTCGATGTAGATGCTTATGTAGAAAAGATATCGCTACTACTAAGTGATTCTAATAAGCTATCAAAAATGGCAAATGAGGCTTATGAAAAAAGTAAAAAGTATACAATCGGTTTAATAGGGCAACAATGGGAAAAATTGTTTGCTTCATTATTGTTTAAATAATTTTTGTAATATGAAAAAAATTTTAGTTACTCGTACTTCAATGCCTCCATATAAGGAATATATTGAAGAAATAAAAGACATTTGGGATTCCCATTGGTTAACTAATATGGGACCTAAACACAATTTATTGGAGAAGCAACTGCTTGATTATTGTGGTGTAGATAACATTTCCTTATTTACAAATGGGCATAATGCACTTGAACTTTGTTTGCAGGCGATGAATTTGAGTGGTGAAGTGATAACTACACCATTTACTTTTGCTTCCACTACTCATGCTATTGTACGAAATGGCTTAACTCCTGTTTTCTGTGACATTAATCCAATTGATTATACAATGGATATAACTAAGATAGAGAATCTTATAACAGACAAAACTTCAGCTATAGTTCCAGTACATGTTTATGGTCATGTTTGCAATGTAGAGGAAATCGACAGAATAGCAAAAAAATATGGTCTGAAAGTTATTTATGATGCTGCTCATGTATTTGGTGTAAAATATAAAGGGATAGGTATCGGTTCTTTTGGAGATGCTTCTATGTTTAGTTTTCATGCAACAAAAGTGTTTAATACAATTGAAGGAGGTGCTGTATGTTATCATGATAAGGGGCTTGGGAATGAATTATATAAATTGCGCGATTTTGGTATCAAGAATTCTGAAACAATCGATGGTATTGGTTCTAATGCAAAAATGAATGAATTTGTTGCAGCAATGGGGTTATGCAACCTTCGTCATATTGATGAAGAAATAGCTAAGAGAAAAAAAGTGGTAGAATGTTATCGTAGAAATTTGGAGGGTGTCTTGGGAGTTCAGTTGCCGCCGATTCAAGATAATGTGCAACCAAATTATGCATATTTTCCAATTGTTATAGATGAAAAAATATTTGGTGCAACACGAAATGAGGTTTGTGAGATTCTAGCAAAGAATAATATTTTTGCTAGAAAGTATTTTTATCCTTTGACAAATGCATTTGATGCATATCACGGTAAATTTAATCCTAATGCTACGCCTATTGCTCTTCATATAAGTAAACGTGTCTTAACAATTCCTTTGTTCGCAGATTTGGAACTTAATGATGTGGAACGAATTTGTAATATTATTAAATCATGTAAAAAATGAAATTAGCTACAATTGGTTTAACATATGCTCATAAGCGTATGGTGTTGGACGCAAATGTCCCTGGTGTGGAGTATTATTCCTATCAGAATTGGTATAATCCTATACTAAAGAAAATATTTCATACTTATGAGGTCTATCCTCCATTGTTTCAGAATAAAATTGAAGCATATCATACGTTTAATACGATTATGCTAACAAACAAACCTTGGTGTGTCACATTTGAAACATTTATACCTAGAGCAGAAAAACTTTATGGTATAAATCACCATGATAGTTTTGATGCGAAAGGTACATTTTTAATGCATAAGGTCATGGAACGCCTTGCAATGGACAATTGTAAGAAAATGATTGCATATACAAAATGCAATCTGAGATTACAGTTGGAAATGAACAAGTTGTTCCCAGATTTAACAGATGTGTTAAACAAAAAGACAATATATTTGGCTTGTCCTCAGACGTTGTTTACAGATAAACCTCAAACAATAGTCCCACAAAAGGTGAAATTTTTCTTTATGGGGCGAGATTTCGTTCGAAAAGGGGTACCAGAAGTTATATTAGCTTTACATGAAATCCGCAAGAGGCGTTCTGATTTCGAACTGCATCTAATAACAGACATTACCCATCGACAAAATTATGCTTTTAACGATTTTCAAGATACCCTTGATGATATGGAAAAATATAAGAAAATGATAGCTGAATCTTCTGATTGGATATTCTTGCATAAGCCCATGCCATATGCAGACTGTATTAACTTGATGAAATCTTGCCATGTTGGATTGTTGACAACTTGGGCAGATACATTAGGTTTTTCTGCTTTGGATATGCAAGCTGCGGGATTACCTGTTGTTTCGACTAATGTTCGTGCTCAGCCAGAGATAAACCCTTGTGGCTGGATGGTAAAACTACCAGTTAACTATGCTAATGAAGTTGGCCTAAAATCTTGTTCTCAAAAAGATAAAGTAAGAGAAATGTTTATTGGGCAGTTAATAGGTATATTTTGTAATATCCTTAATAATAAAGAGGAAATAGTTTTGAGAAGTGAACGTTCTTTTCAGCATATAATATCAAAACATTCATTGAAAGACTATTCTGAAAAAATAGCAGAGATTTATAGTACATTTT
>ERZ1034730.64-NODE-64-length-47877-cov-35.711597_pt1 | contig 47877 bp, 43 predicted proteins | sample MGYA00520650_ERZ1034730 | MGnify/ENA primary metagenome ERZ1034730 (study PRJEB33766, sample SAMN09781702) | gut metagenome | biome: gut microbiome | host: Homo sapiens | place: Madagascar | study: EMG produced TPA metagenomics assembly of the PRJNA485056 data set... | reverse complement strand
TTGTATAATATGTATAGGGCTGCCCGTGAGGGTAGCCCTTTATGTTTGTATATCAAGTAATTATGAGGTTGTTTGTTTCTAATATCCAAAAATAACGCAACCAAAATGCAACACTTTTGCGGTGCAGCAGAAATCTTTAGGTAAGTTGTTGTCTTATAAATGTCTAGGTGTGATTTTAACGATTTTGTATTTTATAATACTTTAACAATTAGTCTCGGTAGGTATCTAGTACATATCCAATAGATAGCAAATATATATCCGAGTAAAAATTATTGAGGTTTTAGCAGATTTTTACATTTGGTGGTTTCAAAAAGTCTTTCTATCTTTGCACCGTCAAACGTTGCTGATTGACATCTTAAAGAGTCCTCCTTTCTGGGTTTTGAGCCCACAAAATATGGAATCCCTGAGTTCTTGACAGCAACCAAGACTCGGGGATTTTTCTTTCCCCGAGTTTGTAGTTTCGACAATGACATCTGAGGTTAAATCCGTGCAGTCCTCTTCGGAGTTATCGCCCGATATATAAAACTGCTCAGTCTAGTAGGATATATTCATGAAGGTAAACCCTGCTCTGTCCCATCCATTGACAACAGGTGCCCATCTTCCGAAAGGAACTACCCCGACATGAATGAAGTAAACGATGTGGGCAACATCGTCCTATGTAGGCTCTATGCTGGAATAATTTACTATATTTATAGTTGATAATTAAGATAAAAATTTTCCATGCAGGCTGCTCTTCCCTTATGGGTATGGGCAAAGAATGGATAGTATACATATATGAAGTAAAACTTAAAAAATGAAAATATTATGTCAGTATTAAACATTGATTTGTCCGAGTATGATGCTATGAGAAGTCATACTAAAGAACTGGAAGAACAGGTGAAGGAGCTTAAGGAGCAAGTGAAAGGTTTGAAGGATGGCTCTAAGGTTATTCTCAGAAAAGAGACCGTGATAGAGTCGTTTTGTAGCGATTTACCATATAGCCGTTACATTCCTGAGGAGCTTAAATACGTGTCAGAGAAGTCCAGACGAACCATTGAACGGTCTGAGAGTTTTGTTGGCTTTGAGGATGTGCGCTTGAAGGTAGAGGAGCACATGAAGGCTGAGGTGGAGCGTAGCATCAAGCAAAGAAATGAGGCTATAGCTTGCTATGAAGAAAGAAAGGCTGCACTGGATAAGGAGTATGAAGAGAAGCATGAGGCTTTGGATAAAAGGTATTCAGATATTAGTAAAGCAGCAGAGAAGAAGTGGGAGGATGACCTCAATAGTCTGGAGAGGAGAAAGAATTGTTGTATGAGAACTATTCGTCAAGTCCAGGATATAGCAGAGAGAGCTCAGAAAACATTGGCGAACTCTTGGATTCGCAAGAAGGATGTGGAGGAGATGATGAGCCAAATCATTCACTCTTGTGATGAGTCTATTAATTGGCACGAAGAAGCATAAATAGTAAAGATATGGTAAGTAAATCGGCAGAATATTATCATAGCCATCCTGAGGCTAGAGCCAAGAAGAAGGCTTATGATACTAAGTTTGAAAGCTCGCCTGCCCAGAAGCAGAAGAGAAGGGAGCTGGCTGCTCACAATGCTGAGCACGACAAGAGGTATGGGGCGGAGTCTCGCAAGGGGATGGACGCTAGCCATAGCAAGGATGGCATCAAGTATAAGCCATCGAGTGTGAACAGAGGATCCAAGACTGACATGGCTGGAGACAGACGTGCCAGAGGTGGCGACTGATAGTGTATGGTTTTCCATAAGTGTTTTTTATATTAGTTAGTTTGTTGAAACAAGAAGAGGGAGTGCTCACGCATTCCCTCTTTGATTTTTGTCATCGAATAAACAAATCTTTAACCTTAAAACCTAAAACCTATGAAAAAAGAAAACTCTAATTCTTTTGTGATATGATTAAAATTGAGAAATATTAAGATGTATAGATATGCGTATTATTTATCTGAACTCATCTCGGACATGCTCTTCAAACGCTCGGTGAGGTCGTTGGTTGCTCCCTGCTTGTCTTCCAATGTTACGGACTGGAGCATAGGGAGGTTGAACTTGACGGCTTCGAGATATACTCGGCACTTCTGGTATGGCTCGCATTTGAGGTAGGCTTCCATAAAGCTCTCGTATGCGTCTACGGAGAAGTCGTGCATCATCTGACGAAGTTCCTTCTTAGCTGGAGCCTCGTAGCCTTTCTGCTTGCCGCCTGTCTTCTTGCGACCCTTGGCGAACTGACCATTCTCGTTTCTATCTTCTGCCATTTATAGTCCGATTTTGGTGGCAAAGATAATGAATAATTTGGTAACGAAAGTTTTATCCGTTAAAAATGTGGGCAAAATTAACGGATAACATATCTGTCTCGGGGGTATTGCTTACCTTTGCTACATTATTAATAATAAACAAAAAGTATACGTATATGATAGGTGCATTAATTGGTGCAGGTCTCAGCGTGGCTTCCTCTATAGCTGGCGGTATTGCTAATCGCAAGGCTGCGAAGAAGCAGGCTGAGATGCTGGCACAACAGAAGAAAGACAATGAGGCTTGGTATCAAAGAAATTATTACTCTGATCCTACCAAGCGTGCCGATACCGTAAGACTGCTGACCCAGATGCAGGAGCAGATAAGAAACAGAAACAAGGCTGCTAGGGGCAGACAGGCTGTGATGGGCGGTACTGAGGACTCGACCACTGCGGTGAAGGAGGCTAACAACAAGACGCTGGCTGACACTACCTCTCAGATTGTGGCTAACAATGAGAGCCGCAAAGATTCCATTGAGCAGCAGTATCAGCAGAACAAGAGAAAAATAGAGAATAACCAGATGCAGATGGAGGCATCCAACGCTGGCAACACGGCTCAGACTGTGGCAGGTGTGGCTGGAACTGCGGCTAACATAGCTAGCTCACTGGATAGTGGTGGAGGCAAGAGCAAGGTGGCTAGACCTAGCGTGAGTGCTCCTTCTTCTGCGGAGATGGCTAACCTTGATGCCAAGGTGGGGGCAGTGCCTTCACAACAGCAGGTGGCGAATGACTTAAACGAGATGGTGGGCGACAATGCGCCTAAGAAAGTTAAGGCTTAAGACTATGAGTGCAGCAGATTTATTAAAACAGAAGAATGGCTTGAAGACCACACAGAGTGTGCTCCAAAAGCAGCAGAGCGGTCGGGATGCGGCTCAGAAGCAAATGCCTGTTTTCAGCCAGAGCCAACTGGATGCGGCTGGCAAGAAGATTGATGCTCAGAATGCAGCCGTTCCAAAGGACGAGACTCCCTCTATGAAGGAGGCAAGGTTGAGAACCATCGCCAACCAAAAGGGTGTGGAGAATGGCATCAACATGAATGGTGGTGTAGCGAAGAATGAGGAGGATAAGCCTTCCATCCCTATCGTGAAGAAGAGCGAGCCCGAGAATGTGGCGGCTTCTGGTAATGAGAAAAAGGAGGGAATGGGAATGAGCTATGCCGATATGTTTAAGATGATTAACCCAGATGGCAAGGCGAAGAACGAGAAGGATGAGAAGAGGGAGCGCACAAGAATGCGCATAGCTGCCATCGGTGATGGACTCCGTGCCCTCAGCAACATATACTTCGCTACCAATGGCGCAAAGGTGATACATAACCCTGAGCAAGACCTCACTGGTTCCATGCTGAAAAGAAAGCAGATGATGGATGCTCAGAGGGAGAAAAACCGCTCGGCTTGGATCAATGGCTACCAGAGGGCTCTTGCTCTGGATGAGGAGGCTAGAAAGAATGACCGAACCATTTCGGAGCAGATAAGACATAACAAAGAACTGGAGGCGGCGGCTAAGCAGAAGGCGAACCAGGGTGATACGAGACTGGCGCAGAGCCAGCAGAGACTGGACTTGTCGAAGATGAAGTATAAGACGGATGCTGACTACAAGAACAGCGTGCTGAAAATAAAGGATATGCTTGCCAAGGGACAGATTGCCCACTGGCAGGCTCAGGAGGCTATCCAGAGAATGAACGCTGAGAGCGGTCGTATTCGTGCCAACAAGACTGGCTCGGGTGGAAGAAATGGCTCTTACTCGGGCGAGATAGATGAATACATGGACTTGATGAGCAATGATCCTGACGGAATGGCTGAGGCTGGTAGAGAGGTTGCCAAGATGGGACTATCTACCAAGACTGCTGCTGGAAGGAAGGCTCAGAAGATAGCTTACAAGAAAAAGCATGGAGGCGGTGCTGCCAAGGGAGGAAGCAAGGGTGGCACTACAACAGGAGGAAAGAAGAAAACTGGAGTTAATTGGAAATAACAAAATATAATAACTATGGCAGAAAGACCATTATATACATTATACAAGGGCTTGAAGGCAAACAACTATGATGTGCCATCAAGTTATGATAGTTTTGAGAAGACTCTTGTGGAGGCTGGCAATGGCGGTGCTAATGCTCGCCATACATTATTTAATAGCCTTAAGAGCCAGGGATATGATGTGCCTGACACTTATGAGAGTTTCTACAGAACACTGTTTACACCTATCAACAAGACTACCTCTAGAGCCATCGGTGGTTATGTGCCTATGAGTGAGGCTGACAAGAGAAGATTCTCTGCTGGTGCTGCCAATATCTCGGCACAGGCTAGGCAGACTATGCAGAATGCTGGCAGATACAATAAACTTAAGAACAGACAGAAGAAGCAGAAGAATGACTTCGGACGTGTGAACATCGGCACTCATCAGACTCCTTATGGTAGTGATGCTGAAAATGTGGTGAAGGATGACTTCGCCTATAACCCAGAGACTGGCAAGGCTGGCACCTACGTGAACTCTGATAGTGATGACGCATATAACTTGGCTGAGGCTGAACAGAAACAAGCTGCACTCGACCAACAGAATCAAGCCTACCAAGAGGCGGTGAATGCTGGTGATATTCCATCGGTGTTTGACGTGCGTGACAAGACTGGCAACTATGACCTGCAAGAGAATGTGGGCAAGGATGGCACTTACGTGACGGAGGAGGGTGCTCAAAAGCAGTTTGATAAAAAGCTAGTGGATGCCTATGCTCGCAAGAAGGAAATAGAAGCAGCTATAGCGGAAGACAATCGTCTGCATGGCAATCCTCTGCTCTCTTATAGTGCTAGTATTGGTGCAAGTAACGGCAGAACTGCTGAGCAGAGTGACTATAGAAATAAGTTGGTAACCTCTCTTGCTTTGGTTACTGAGCAGATAGGTTCGCTCGAAGCGGTGAAAAAATACCCTACAAGTAGCTGGGGTGAGGATGTCTTGAAGGCTCTTGACAATACTATCTTTACTGCTAAGACTTGGGATTTCGGTTTGACCGACCTTGCTGCCATGGGACAGATGGAGCGTATCAAGACAAAGATGGACAACAACATTCCTCTCTCTGGTTCTGATAAGATGCTCTTGAAGAGTAAACTGGGTGCGGATGCTGCTGCGGCTCTTGAAGATGAGAAGATGGGTAATATCTATCGTTGGACAAAGATTGCAGGGCAGTCTCTCCCATTCATGCTTGACTTCTTCCTGACTGGAGGATATGGTGGCATTACCAAGGGAATCAGTAGTGGAGCGTTGAAGTTTGCTGCCAAGCGTGGTATGGGAAAGGTGAGTGCTGCAATCTTGAAGAATACTGGTATCGTAGCTGGTGATGTAATCGGCTCGTATGCGATGGCAGGAACTGAGCAAGCTTTGAAGACTGGTGCTGACATCATGCAGCGACATCTTGGCAATCTGTATCAGGATGAGAATGGAAACTACAAGTTTGGCACATTCGATGAGAACGGAAACCTGCTGCATGAAGGTGGTGAAGGTATGGGCAAGGCTCTGTATAAGGGTATGACCGCCGCTATGCTGGAGAACTACACGGAGAAAATCTTCGGTCATAACTATGGACTTAAGAAGGGTGCGCTGAGATTCATGGAGAACCATGGTATGGCTCGCTCGGCAGAGTTTTTTAAGAACATCGGACAGAAGGAGTGGTATGCTGGTAGTAAGAAGTGGATGGAGAAGTTTGGCATCAACGGCTTCGCTGAGGAGGTGATGGAGGAGGAAATCAATATTCCTCTGAATGCGCTTCTGGTAGGTGATAACAAGGCTAGCGACCTTCTAGACCCTAAGCAGCAGATGGACATCATCGGTGGTATGGCTCTGTCTGTTGGCTCTATGTATGCTCTTGGTGCTGGAACCAGACCTTTGAAGGGTGTGTATAATCGTGCCCAATACTATCGCTATAAGAATAAGGTGGACTCTTCGGACACAGATGCCTACACTGCATTCGGTAGCAATGATGCTGAGAAGTGGGAGTCTCTGCGTGATAAGATAGACAATGCACCAAATGAGAAGATGGGCGGTGTGCTGGCTAGTATCATAGCATCAAGAGACGAACTGACCAAGGATCAGATAGACGCTGCCGTGCATTATGGCATCAACCTGATGAAGATGCGTGGATATAATCTAGCCAAGACAGAGGAAATGAATGCCAAGGAAATGACTGGTGAAACTGCAACTCCTGAGGAGCAACATGATGAGGAGGTGGAAACTGCTTACTCGGAAGGTCATGATGCAGAGAATGCCGACAAGCACAATATCCAGATGGAGGCGGAAGACCAAATGACAACTCTGGCAGGAATGCTTGGTATCACAGAGCAGCAGCTTTCGGGCATGACAGATGAGGAGCTGGAGTCGCTGACTGGTCAGGATGATAAACTAGACCAAGCTATCTATGATTATCAGCTATCCACTGCGAGATACCAAGGTGTGGTGGATAATGCAACCGACAAGGTGGAGGCTGCTGCTAGGCAGGCTTCACACCAGACTGACATGCTGACCGACAAGAGCAGAGGAACGGTGAGAAATGCAACCGTTATCGGTATCAATGGCGAGGAGGACTATGGTGTGTATATCATCAGTGGCAAACTAGCCACACATGAGGATGGTGCCATCAACATCGGTGATAGTGATAGCATGATTATCTACTATGATCCGAAGACTCAGAGTGTGGAGCATGCTGATGCTAGACGATTCGTGGCTCTGGGTGATGAAGTGCCTGCTGAGGAGGTGAAGGCTCTGGCTATCGCTGACGCAAAAGAAACTGCCATCAAGGCAGAGGCTGGTATCATAGACGGAACCGTGGAGGCTGGTACTCAATTCTCCACTACAGACGCTGATGGAAGTGAGCATACCTACGAGGTATTGGCTGACAATGGTGATGGAACTGCTATGATTACTATTGATGGTAATGTGGAACAGAATCCATATACCTTTGAGGAGTTGCAGACACTGAAAGATGCTGAGGACTTGAAGAGACTGAATGCTGCCAAGGCTCAGCGTGGGATGAAGGAGGAACAGAGAGCGCAGCAGCAGAAAGAGGATGAGCAGAAGAATGCCATCTTGGAACAGATTACCAACGCTGACGGAAATGTGGTGTTGGTGGATGTGATAGATGCTGATGGTAATACTAGATACCCAGGATCACAAGTGTTCTTGGTGAGCAATGATGGTGCCAAGGCTAAAGTGATGGAGATGGATGCTGAGGGAAATCTGAAACCTCATGCTGTAAACAAGGAGGACATCACTGAAATATCTACGATGAGCCAAGATGAGTTTAAACAGACGCTGCCTGCCTCTAACATAGAGGAGGATAGAGGAGAGATAGAGGTGGAAGAGACGGAGCCAGAGCCAATTGGCAAAGGTGTATTTGGAAATGTGTATGACCAATTCAAGGGTAAGGTGAAAGCTGCCTTTGACTTCCTGCTTAAGCATAAGGGTGGCGACTTGCTTGGTGTGTTTCATCGTGATGATGTTGGAGATATAGACTTGGTGTGGGGAGATAAAACCAAGAACCAGGGTATCGACCATATCATTGATAAACATATCGAGCAGCATAATGATTTTGCTTCTGTAGATGAGGCTATTTCTGTTATTGATGATGTAATTAATAACGGAGCTATCAACGAAAAGAAGAGCAAATGGGATAAGGTTGTCATTGAAAAAGATGGTTATTCTGTCGTTATCAGAAAGAATCTTAGAGATGATAAGGGAAATGTTGTTGATAATAGCAAGAACTGGGTAGTTACTGCTTTTGAAAGTGAGCATAAACAAGGTGAAAAGAAAGTTTCATCTGATGCTACCCTAGCAGCCCCTAGCATCAATGAAGGGAGCAGGGCTGTCGCTCCCGATGAAACTTCCGATGGCAAAGGTACGAATAATTCCGCAGAGAACAATGAAAATAATGAAACTTTAACATTGGAGGATGGAACTGTCGTGCCTATGCTGGAGGATGGCAACCCTGATTTCTCTCAGCTGACTGCCGAGCAGACTGCCGAATTGTATGACTCTCAGTTTGGGGAGGATGCCGAGCAGATTATCTCTGGATTCGTGAGCGAGGCGAAGAAGGCTCTTGACAAGGCTACCAACATGAGCGTGAATGGCAAAAACTTCGCTGAGCAGAAGGCTAGCAAGGCTGATAAGGATAAGGCGGTGGCTGATGCCCAGACTGCCTATGACTCTGCCAAGGCTATATCTGACGCTTATGCCGAGCGACAACTGAGCAAGGAGACTGATACACATGAGGGTAGAATGAACTTGATCCAGAAGGCTAAGAATAAGTATGCCCGATTGAAGAACAAGGAGGAGTGGAAGAATAACCCATTTGCTCTATGGAATGAGACTGTGGGCAAGGTGCTTCATCGTCTGTATGATGGCGCTTCGGTGGATGTATTTGACCATGAGCCTCAGACCGTAGAGGAATATGTGAGCAGCAACATCGCTCCTTATAGCCTCAACTTTGAGGGAAAGGAGAATAGTAAGGGTGTGGCTGCTGAGACTGGTTTGCAGCGTAAGGACTTTGCCAAGAGTAGAGTGCTGGCTGCTGAGGGCAAGGGCAAGACCGTGGATGAGTTTGTACATAAGCTCTGGGAGGATAGACCTAAGCAGCTGGAGAATGTATCTGACCAAGAGATTAGAAATGCCCTGCTGAGCCTTATCACTAGCGATATGAATGCTTATGACATGAGCCATGTGATAGAGGATAATCGTATCGCTCAGGCAGAGGAAGAACTAGAGAATAACAAGCGTGCTGCCGAGAATGCTGCATTTGAGGAGGAACAGAGAAAGGCTGCTGAGGAAGAGACTAAGAAGCAAGAGGAGGAAGCCAAGAAACAGGCTGAGGTTGCTGCCAAGCCGGAAGAGGAGGCTAAGGCTGCTGCCACTGCCGAGGAGACTGGCAAACTTGATGAAGAGATGGCTGATGCCAACGATGAGTATGAGCATCTGGCTCCTAGCTACAACTTTGAGAATGATGAAAATCTCTCTGAGGAGGAGCGTGAGAATATGGTGCTACGTGATGGAGATACCTTTGCGGAGTACAGAAACCGAAATGGTGTGGATGCTAATGGCACTACCACACCTCTTGGCATCAAGGTGGCTAGAGCGTATATCCAACAGAAGTATGGCGATAAGTTGGCAGATATTGATGCTATCTTCGGTATGCCGATGAAGGATCACTACGATGGATGGCTGATGGCTGAGCAGATGATGAAGATAGTTGATGCTGATATGAACGACTTCGATGCTGCCCTGCTGATGAAAAATGACAATGTGCCTCTGAGCAGTGAGGCTATTCTTGGATATATGGACGGTGCCGCTGAACTGATTAAGGCTAGACAGGATGCCGAGAAACTCGGGCTGGCGGCATTTGATAGTGCAGGAAACCCTGTGTACAAATCTATCATCGAACTGGCAAACTGGGCTAAGGAGCAAGGACTGGAGGTGGATGGCGAGTCTGTAGCTAGCAACTATGCTAACCTTTACTTGGCTTGCAAGGATGGCTTCGGGGCTACTACCTTGGTGCCAGACAATGGCGAGCTCATTAATATGGTGTTCTATTTCCCTGGACAGTTGATTGGAGAGAATGGCGTGGTGAACCAAGAGAGACTCAGACAGATGGCTGATGAGTTTAACGAGGGACGTGATGCCCTTCACTCTGCTGAGGCTGACATCGAACTGACAGATGGAGCGCAATTCTATAATGGTGATACTGCCAGAGAGTTCCGTGACTTCGTGGATAAAAAGACAGAGGAAGAAAATAAGCCATTCGGTGAGCAGATAGATGAGAGCGAACTTCCATTCTCTGTGAAGGAAGGCAAGGGCAAGAAGTATGACCGTGCCGCTGACGTGGAGAAGAACCATGTGAGCGGTATGGAGGTGGTGGATGCTGTTGTGGGAAGAAAAACTCGCAAGGCATTCGACCGACTGGCTAAGATGATGGGTGCCAAGATTCAGTGGCAGTACTCTGACAAGATGGGCAATGGATGGTATGATGAGAAGGTGAATGAGGATGGATCTGTAGAGAGAACCATCTATCTCACTCTGGACTCTTCTATCATGGAAGGTGCTCAGTTTATCTTCGGTCACGAAATGACGCATGAGATGAAGAGCAAGAATCCTACGGATTTTGATGAGTTGAAGAACCTTATTATCAATACCTATGGCAAGGAGGCTTTCGACAAGGCTGTGGACGAGACAGAGAAGAGGTATCGTGATGCTGGTGTGAACTATGCTGGTGGTAGAGCTGCCTACGAGGAGGAAGTGGTGGCTGATGGCATCGGTGAAATGATTCGTGACCTCAACTTGGCGCATACATTGGCTTTGAAGATGAGCCATCCTCTGCTTGCTTACTTGCATGAGATACTCCAGAAGATTAAGCGTGCATTCTATGGTACTGAGTACTCGGATAAGATGAAGGAGGTTATCCGTGGTATCGAGCAGGCTTATGTGAAGACTGCCAAGGGTAACTTTGAGGCAGAGAGTGGCGAGGCTAGAGAGGAGGTGGCTTACTCGCTCAGAGAGAAGGAGGAGCCAAAGAAGAAGGGCATCGGATATAAGGTGTTCTTGCTTGGCAAGGATGGCAAACTCTACCCACCGATGGTGGCTAACCCAAATGGTGCTGCCACTCCTGTGGGAGTATGGCTGGATGCTGATGCCGCTCCTATTGCTGGAGAGAGCAAGACTGGCAGACCTCAGGTGAAGCAAGGTGGCAAGGGAACACAAGGAGGTAGTGGTAAGCTAGCCTATCGCCCAGGGTGGCACCTTGGTGTGATACCTTATGCCTTGCAGTTTAATCGTAAGGATGCAGAGGGAAATAAGACGCTCTTCCCTAAGAACTTCGTGTTTGCTGAGGTGGAGTATGCTGCCGATGTGGACTACCAACAAGAGGCACATGATGCTGGCATCAACCCTAGTGGAAAGTATCAGCACTCTCTCGCTGGATTGAAACATCTGCCAACTGACGGCTACTATATGTATCGTACCAACCCTAACCCAGAGACTGACCCTTGGGTTATCACTGGAGCGATGAAGGTGAACCGTATCTTGACTAGAGCAGAGCAAGCGGAACTTGTGAAGAACGCTGGTCGTGAACCTCAGCAGATTCAGGAGGGCGATATTGTTACTGACGATGTGGTGAACAGCATCAATCAGGAGATAGCTGATGCTCCTAAGTTCTCGTTGAAGGTGTATCATGGTAGCGGTGCTGACTTCACAGAGTTTGACTTCGACCACATGGGCGAGGGTGCTGGCTCCCAAACATTCGGTTGGGGTGGCTATGTAACTTCTTCAAAGAAGATTGGCAAAAGTTATGCTAACATAGTAGATGCCAATGCTCCTCATCAAGATGTAGAATATGTTGGTAATAACGCTCATGAATATACAGATGTAGTTGCTGGCTTGTTTAATGGTGGTCAGAGAGATTATGATGATGTTCAGGAGTTCTTGCAGAATGGCTATAATTCCGACAAGGATAATGCTCGGAAGAAACAGATGTTGGAATGGTTTGAAAGTACAAAACCATCTGATTGGAAGTCTGTTAATGATGGCAAACGTAACCTCTATGAGGTGGATATACCTGATGATAATGGAAACAACTATCTGGATTTTGAAAATCCGATGAATGAGGAACAGATAAATACTATTCGTGATGCTTTGGTTAAAAATGGTATTGATGTTTCATCTTGGGAGAAGAGAGGTTTCAAATTGGATTTACCTTTCAAAGATGTATATGCAGCAGTTCTTCCAATGATGATGCGTTGTGAGCCAAAGGAAGTGAGCAAGTTCCTTTCTTCGCTCGGATATACTGGCATTAAATATCCTGCTGGAACCATCATGGGCGGTGCAGAGGAAGGTGATACCAACTATGTTATCTTCAAGCCTGAGGATATGCAGATTACTAAGCACACCAAGTTCTCGTTGAAGAATGCCAAGCCTGTGCGCTTTGAGGTGGGCAAATCTCTGAGCGAGGACGAGAAGAAGGAGGTGTTGGCTACCTTGAAGGATGCTTATAAGGAGAATAATGTTTCCTTCCATACTGAGGAGAGTGCCAATGGCAAGGAGAGAAGAGTGTATGAGCCTACAGCTGAGGACTATGTTAAGAGCGACATCACTGGTCGTGCGCTGAGATATTATATAACTTTGCCTGATGGGCATATCGCTCACCCTACTGAGGTTTACCCTAACATCTCTAACAATGAGGTGGAAACTTCGCTAAAGAAGCGTGATGTGCTCGGTGATGAGGTGAAGGAGTTAATTGATAGCAATGTGAATAAGTTGAGAGACTCAGTAACCGACAAAGACAAGGTGGTTGCCATATTGAAACAACTTCAAGATTTGCAGCATGAGACTACTGATGTGGGCTACGGTCTTGACAACCCTCAGTCGTACAACTATAAGACAGGTGTGTTCACATCGAATGCTAACCAAGCTATCGACTATGTGGTGAGACGCATGAGAAGAAAGGAAGAAGTGCCTGCTGATGTGGTCGATGCAGTGAAGACTGCTGTGAAGGATAGCTTTGGTATGGTTGATAACTTGATTGATGGTATCACTGCCGATGCTGCACCAAAAACTTTCGAGGAGATCCTGGAGTCGCCTAGTTTGAAGTTCCAAATAAGAAATGAGGAGCAGAGAAAGGCGGCTGAGAGTGCCTATAACTGGGCGGTGGAGAACAGACCTGACAATTGGAAAAGATATGCGCTGGTGAACATGGAACGACCTAACCAGATGCCAGAGTATTACGAGAAGAAAAAACTGGCAGATGAGTGGAGACGATTCTATAACAAGGATGTGCATGATGATTGGGGTGCTTCTCTGAGAAAGCCTTGGGGCAATTACAAGCTGTTTGACCTCAACAAACCTTTTGAGGAGAATGTGGTGAATGTAAAGGGTAAAGTGCCTGAGGAGTTCGACCCTCACAAGTTTGAGAAGAACCGTGCCGAGATTGGTGCTATCAACAAGCAGAAGAAGGAACTTGAAGCTAAGTTGAATGCTTTGGAGGAAGTGAGACGCACAAGAAATAACGATATACTTAAGCAGTATATGGATGAGCATCAACTTTCCTCTGAGAATGAAGTGCCTGATGATGTTTGGATGAATGCTAGGAAAACTGCTTATGATGAGTACACTGCTGAGGCTGACAAGGTGATTGACCAGATGCAAGAACTCAACAAGAAGTTGAAGGCTCTGAGTGGGAATGAAGTGAGATACTCGTTAAAGGATACTGATAAGACACTTGCAGGAGTGCATAACATTACCGAGGAAAAGCTATTGAAGGCTATCAAGATGGGTGGTCTTGCAAATCCATCTGTGGCAGTCATTGACTCTAGTAAGCAGAAACATGAGGTGTATGGTGAGATTTCCCTGATATTACCTTCTGATAAGGTGGCTAAGAGAACTGGAAAGAATGCAGGTACTTGGCAAGGTGATGCTTATACTCCTACTTATCCGGAAGTGGAGAAGCAGATGAGCAATAAGGGGGCTGAAAAGTCTTCTTCGGATGTTCTTTCTGTGCCAAAAGAAATGCAGCATGAAGTAAGAAATGGTATTGACCGATGGTTGAACGGAGGCGATGCAAACTCTGGTTTGAAGTATCTCTTCCTTCATGAGAAGGGTGTGGCTCCTGAACCAAAGATGATTCAGCCTAAGTTTAGTGATGAAGCATATAACGAGTTGAAGAATATTACTGCTGGAGACTTCAATATCCTTGGTATCGGTAAGGCTGATACCAAGAAGGTATTGGATATGTACATAGAAGCTAAGTTTGATGGAGATAAGGCTTTGTATGAGGAGAAAACCAAGGCTTGGCTGGAAAGAAACAAGACTATTGTTGATGCTGGAATTAAGGGAGGAATGAGATATGCCATTGCTAAGGAGAATGTTGAACTGTATAATAAATATGGTTTCAACTATAATGGTGTACAGACTTTCGTCCGTGATGTAGAATATGACCATCGTAAGACTGGAGTTGATACAAATGCTACGCTTAATGAGGCTGAATACTATATTAAGACCAATAACTTGACAGACGAGTTCAATACTTGGCTGGAGGGTAAGGAAAAGGAATATGGTATTAAGGAGGTAATCTTTGATGGCTTTACTCCTAGTGGCAATCGTAGATATGTGCCAAACACCTTGGAGAATGTTTCCAAGGTGATGAAGAAGCAAGGGCGAAATGGCGCAACTGGTGCGGCTGTATCTTTCCAAAACTTTGCTGCAAGACTGATGCCTTCTTATGGAACATTGAAGGATATTCGCTCCAAGAAAGGTTTGTTGACTTCTGACCGAGAGAAATTTGATAAATTCAGAGATAAGTGGTCAAGTGTTTTCTTTGAACTTGGTAATAAATGCCAACCAGATTCCACAAGTGCTTTTGATAGTTATGGCATGGAAAGACTCTCTGAGGCTGCAATGACCAGCGACCCACAAGCATACTTGAAGAAGGAGTACAACGTGGACTTCTCTGATGCGGACACTAAACGTTTGAAGGATATGGTTAAGGCAATCAAGGAAGAACACCCAGCCATGTACTTTGAAACCAAGTTCGAACGTCCTGTTGGCTTTGATGAGTTCTCTTCTGCTGTGGTTCCGACTACTACCAAGAAAGAGGTGAAGGAGGCATTGAAGAATGCTGGTGTGTCAATCTTTGAGTATGACGAAAAGAGCGATGCAGACCGCAGTCGTGCCTTTAATGAAGCTATCAATAGTAGCGAAAATATCCGATTCTCTCTCGCTGGCGAGCGTGGTGCGGCTGCTGCTGACAAGGCAGATGAGCGTACCTTCCGTATGGATAATCTCTCCGTGGCAAAGGATATGGAGAAGAACAAAAAGAAGGCTAAGGCTATTAAGGTAGCTACTGGCTGGGAGCGTGGTGCTGATGGCAAGTGGAGATACGAAATGCCTGATGTTGTTTTCCGTGACCCGAAGGAATGGGTGAACAAGAAGACTCTGACTCTCTCTGATATTGTAGAGAAACCAAATGATTTGTTTAAGGAATACCCTGAGTTGTTTGATGCTTATCCTGAATTGAAGGATATGAAGATTTTGAAGGGTAGAGCAAAAAGTGGAGGTGTCTTCTACAATAATGCCATTACGCTGAACCTTGGAGATATTCGTGAGGCTATAAAGTACGACATGGACACACACTATAAGTTGGCGAATAATAGTCTGAAAAAGACCTTGGTTCACGAGATTCAGCACTATATTCAGGATAAGGAAGGCTTTGCACAAGGCGGTAATAGTGAAATGATAATTGACAAGAATGCCTTGGATGCTATCGCCAAGTTGAGGGCTGAAAAAGATGCAGTAGCAAAGGAGTTCTATGCCATATCTCCTGAGGAGCAGCAGAGACGAAAGTACGAAATCAATAATAGATACAACGACCTTACCAAGCAGATTGAGAGATTGGAGAAGTCTAGCAGAATCGGATATGATGGCTATAATCGTCTCTCAGGAGAGGTGGAAGCTCGCAACGTGTCTGCCCGATTGAACATGACTCCTGAGGAGAGAAGAAAATCTCTCGCTGAATCAACTGAGGACGTGGCTCGTAAAGACCAGATTTTCTTGGGTGTGGGCGATGTGTCCTTCTCTATCCGTGATATGGCTAACGGAAAGGAGAGTGGGGCGGCTGATATGGCTGAGGACTTAAAGAGTCTGAACACTCCTGATGAGGTGGATGATGCTATCAAGACTGCCATTGATGATATGCCTAGCGGCTGGAAGATGGCTAACAAGAAGATGATTCATATTGCTCAGGCTCTGGGCGAGAACCGCAAGGCAGAGATTGCTGGCGAGGAACCTAAGTTCTCCCTGAAGGATGGCACTCTCATTAAGGCTGGAACCTACTTTAGCGGTGGCGGTCTTGTTGAGGAAGGCTTGAAGGGTATCATCGACCCAGTGGTGGCAGTTGAGTATGACGAGAAGATAAGCGGTGTTTATCGCAACAACTTCGGGCTGCACATCGTTACTGCTGACGTGAGAGACGTTGACCCAAGAGAGTTGGTTAAGCAGATTGATGGCGAGGTAGAGTACTTCCATGCAAGCCCAGTCTGCAAGAATTACTCTCAGGCGAAGAGTAACCATGCTGAGGTGGAACTTGACAAGGAGACTGCTGCTAGTACTGCCGACTTCATCAATGCGGTAAAACCTAAGGTGGTGACCATTGAGAACGTGAAGGGTTATAAGGATTCAGATGCCATGAAGACTATTACCGATGCTTTGGATGCCAACGGCTATACTTGGGATGCTGATGTGTATAACGCTGCTGACTATGGCGGCTACACTAACCGAGAAAGATTGATTGTCCGTGCGGTTCGAGATGGACAACTCCCTGCCAAGCCAAAGAAGATGGAACGCAAGAGCGGATGGTATGAAGCTGTGGCTGATATTATCCCGACACTGACCGAGAAGAAGAATGGTGTTGCCAATTGGATGGATGTCCGCTTGAAGGCTGATGGCATTGACTGGCGAAACATTGACAAGCCATTGTATGTGATGGGTAGTGCCTATGCTGACGGAAAGGTTCCTCATGCTTTTGCTGATGAACTGCTGCCAACGCTCAGAACCAAGAGCGGTGATGTGATTGTGATGCCTGATGGCAAGGTATATCGTGCAATGGGCAGAGTTCTTGCAAGAGTATCAGGAGTGAGCGATGATTACAAGATGCCATTCTCCGAGAGTTTGAGCCATACAATCATCGGAAACGGAATCCCGACCCAGTTGACCGAGCAAGTGATTGCTCCTCTTGTGCAGAATACTTTGCGCCCAACTCCTGAGGATGGTAATACCAAGTTCTCCTTGCGCTATGAACAATTTGAACACGACCTGAATCAATGGAAGAAGGACAATGGATTGAAGAAGGATGCGCAGAGACCTGCCATCCCTACCCGTGATCCTGGAGAGAGTGCGGTGGACTTCATGAAGAAGGTGAATGAGTATAGAAGACAGATGGCTCTGTGGAAGACGGCACCGACATACGAAGGACATCTGCTGACCGATGGCACGGCTCTGGGTGAGTTTAACAGAGAATTGCAGAGGGGAAGCGTGCTTAAGAGAATTGCCTTCCAAGACTCTATGCTGGCTATCCGTAAGGCTCAGGAGGCTATCATGAAGGAGCATGGTTTGGACAAAATCAGTATGGCTGAGGATGCCTACACTGCCGAGAACCGCTCGCATGGCAAGGGTAAGAATGAGCTGGAGGAGTATAACGATGAGTTCTTGCAGCCTCTGAGAAAGGCTTACAAGAAGATGAAAGACTTGATGGATGGCAGCTACGACAACGTGAAGGTGTACATGATGGCAAAGCATGGACTGGAGCGTAACGCTCATATTGCTTTCAAGAAGGCATTGGAAAATGACTTTGAGAATGTGGATGATCGAGTGGCTGCTTACAATGGCTACAAGGCTGACGTGGCTAGAATGCAGAATGATGCCGACTTGAATAATGGCAAGATAGACTATGTTACTTGGAGACAGATAGACAATGGTATCAGAACAAAGTATGCTCCTAGCTATCCTGAGTATCGCTATGACAAGGATGGCAATATTATGGACTACTCTGGTCTGACTGCCTTGTTTGAGGGCATGCCTGATATAGAGGTGGTTGCATCTGACTTGGTGAAGAATGCCGAGGATAAATATTCGGGCGAGACTGCCGACCTCTGGAATGCGGTGAATGCTGCTACCAAAAAGATATTGAGGGATAGCTACAAGGCTGGCATGATGAGCGAGAAGGTGTATGAATATGTAAGAGATATGTATAAGAACTACATACCACTGAGAGGATGGAACGAGACCCAAGCTGACCAAGTATGGGACTACATAGGCGGTGGCAAGGGTGCTTTCAACCAAACCTTGAAGGAGGCGAATGGTCGTACCTCTATCGCAGATGATCCTATCGCCTACATCGAGAACATGGCTGAGAGTGGCATACTTATCAATAATAAGAACTGGGTGAAGCAGCACTTGATGCTTTTGGCTGAGAACCATCATACCTCTCTGCTGACACTGAGCAAGGCTTGGTATGTGAAGAGCACGGACGCTGCTGGAAACGAGACTTGGATTCCTGCCTCTCCTCAGATTACATCGGGCATGACCAACCAACAGGTGGAGGCTGCCATGGAGGTTTTCCAAAAGAAGATGGAAAAACTGGAGGAGACTGGCGATGCGACCCAACAGAGAGGGCACCTGGAGATAACCTATCCTCAAACTAACAGCGAGGAGAGGGAGCATGAGGTGAGAGTGATGAAGGATGGCGAGGAGTATGTTATCTATGTGAACGGAGACCCTCAGCTGGCTCAGGCGATGAACAATACCCGAGCACACCGAGTAAGAGAGGTGCAGAGCGGTAAGCTGGACAGAGCCTGCGCTTGGCTGGGAAGAAAGATGGCTGCTGCCTATACTTCGCTTTCTCCTCTCTTCATCCCTAGCAACTACTTCCGTGACTTGACCATGACGCTTGCTAGTACTGCCATCAGAGAGGATGGGCGATACAACTATCTGTTGAGAAAGAACATGGCTACCTCTTGGAATATGTGGGGACTCTTGAAGGGCTACAAGGATGGCTCACTGAGAGAGAAGGTGAGAAACGGAAAATCCACGGAGAAGGAACAGATGTTCTATGACTTCATGATGAATGGCGGTGAGACTGGATTTGTGTCTAGCTTTGACGTGGAGGACTTGAAGAAGAAGTTCAAAGGTGAGTTGAAGGACATGGATAGATGGGCAGCTAACCCTAAGAAGGTGCTGCATACCATCTATGATAGCATCGAGTTTATGAACCGATCCATTGAGAACAGTAACCGATTTGCCATCTATATGACTTCCATTCAATATGGACGCTCTATAGAGGAGGCGGTGAACAATGCGAAGGACGTGACGCTGAACTTCAACAGAAAGGGAACTGGCGAGAATGGATGGCAGATGATAAGAAACCTCTATCTCTTCATCAACCCTGCGGTACAGAGCTTGCAAACCTTGGGTGCGCTTGTCAAACATCATCCTTTCAAGTTTACGGCTGTTACTGCATCGTGGTTGGCGAGTGGCGTGCTGGTTCCTATCGTTAACGCTGCCCTGATGAGTCTATTGGGCGGTGATGATGATAAGGATAAGTACTGGCAGTTCACCAAGTGGGATAGACGAAACAACCTGATTATGTGGATTCCGTTCACTCATGAGTATATAAAGATTCCGCTTGCTCAGGAGTTCCGTGCCTTCTATGGAGTAGGCGATATGATTGCATCCATGATGATGGGCGGCGAGTTGGCTGAGGAGAGTTGGAGCCAGTATGCAGAAGACTTGCTCGGTCAGGTGGTGGATATGCTTCCGCTCGACCCTACTGGATATGATGGCAATATTGCGGTCAGTCTGATGCCGAATGCTATTCGCCCAGTCTTTGAGTTGGCTTTCAATGTTGACTTTACTGGCAAGCCGTTATTCAAGGAGACAGAGTATAACAAGTATGACCCTAACTTTACCAAGGCATACGTGGGCACTCCTGATTGGCTGGTACGTGCATCAAGGATGGTTAACTCAATCGGAAACGACTATCCTGATGTGCAGCAGAATAGCATAGATGCTTTCGGTGACCCAAGATATAATCTGAATAACCCTGCGGTGGTTGACCATGTGTTGTCTTCTTATCTCGGTGGTGCTTACACCATGGGTAGTCAGGTGCTCGGTGTTCTTACCAAGTCACTCAACGACCCGAAGGAAATCAAGGTGGCTGATATTCCATTATTCAGCAAGTTCGTCAGCAATCCTGATGATAGACCAGTTACTAAAAAACAAGGTGATGAGTTCTGGAATATGAAGGAGAATCACGACCGTGCAGCCAATACCCTGAGCAAGTTGAAGAAACAAGCTAAGGTGGATGGCGATTACTCTATGCTGGAGCGGTTCTACGGCTCTGAGGACTATAAGCAGTACAAGCAGGATGATGTGAAGGTGAAGAAGTATGAGGAAGACAAGAAGAAGGAACGTGCTGAGGAGAGTGGGGAGGAGTATAGACCTCACAAGTTAAATGCCGAGGATATATATAAGGCTCACGCTACTCCGAAGGATGATTTCGAGGATTTGAAGCTGAAACAACTCTACACTAAGTTGAACGGATTCAAGACTTCCTATGACCTCTTGGTTGATACGGCTCCTAGTCAGAGCGATGGCTACTACAACACCAACAAAGCTGCCATTGATGCCATTGACGAGATTTCCCTTGATAAGCAGGAGATTTCTGAGTTGAAGAAAGGTTTCTTGGATGATGGCAAGGATGCCTACAACGCTGAGGACATGAACCAGATTCGTGACCTTAGAAAGAAGATTCTTGCCGTGCTGGAAAAGGCTAACAAGGTAGTTGTGGCTAACCAGAAGGCGAATGCTAAGAAGTAATACATATATGACTATCCCCTGAAAGTGCTAGGCTTTCGGGGGATAATTGCTTTCAATCTGAAACTTTTGCCTCTATTTCTTGTGTGAATCTAACAATCTGTAAATATTTATAAAGTTTAACTTTTAAAGTTGTGCATAAATGTAGCTGTTTCCTAATTTCTTGTTACATTTGCTATCTCTAAGAATTTTTTATTAAATCAGCAAAAGAATCTCAAACATATAAACTTAAAAAACAATGGCTTATGAGAAAAGAAGACGAAGACCTACGAGTCAAGAAGTTAATTGGAGAGATTACAAAACTTCTCCCTGAACGCAGTAAAATCAAAACAGATTTACTCTATTTCAAGTATGCGCCTATATTGGTCATGCTTTTCAGATGGTATGGTGTATCTCAGTTCTATGACAACAAGATGGAGATTACTCTCTGGTATGAGGAAAACGAGGAACCTGTCTGGTTCTTCTACTTCATCACCTACATTCTCTATCCTATCTCCTTATGGAAAGGTCAGGTGCTCCACCGATTGTGTGTAGAGTGGCGCATCCCTATCCTCTATATAGCAGGAGTCAACGTGATACATGTGATGTTTGGTTCTATTGTAATCACCAACCAGATGTACTATTGTGATATGTTCCTGATTACACTCATTTTAATTATATATGCTTATGTCGCAATTAGTAAATTACAGCATCATCGAAGCAGGACTTCGTGCTCTTGCTGACAAGGCTCACGAATCAGCGGTAGCCCAAGCAGAAGGCAAGCCTATCCCTTGCGGTCTGTCGGAGAACGATATGGAACTGGTGGCACTCCTCACCGCCATGTTGAATGACACCCAAGCCAACAAGGGATGGTGCGCCCACGAAATGGGAAAGTCTATCTCTTCCTTCGAGAAGTATGTTCACGATGGCAAGATACCTGATGGCATCCACGACCAGTTCGGTCACGAAAAGAAGTGGAACAAATCGCTCATCAGGTTCTTCGCCAACAAGAAGGCTTTCTTCCGCAAGCAAGCCCGAAAGTATGGCATAAGCCTATAGCATCAGCTACACATTATTATATATAGGAGAGACCTAATCGCCCCTCCTGTATTTTTACGACCTTTTCCGTAACCATAAATCTTTGCTCATCATACACTTATAGAACCTTTTACGAGTTTATCATTTCATCGCCATATTATTCGTATCTTTGTGCTCGTAACGTTACAAAGTGAGTATCATTTAATGTTTAACAAAAGATTTCAGGATAATATGGAAAGTAAAACGTATGTATTCGGAAACGAAGGCTCAACATCCAACAATGGGATGCTCGGTCTTCTCGCACCCCTTCTCCAAAAGCAGGGTGTTGACCCAAATGTCCTTCTTGCCATGAAGGGAAACAATGGTTTCGGTGGCGAAGGTGGATGGTTTATGTGGGTAATCTTCCTCTTCTTCCTCATGGGCTGGGGTGGTAATGGATTCGGTTTCGGCAATGGTCGTGGTGGTCTTGCCAATGAGATCAACAATGACTATGGTCGTGGTCTCCTGATGGATGCCATCGGTGGCAACCGCAATGCGCTCAGCAATCTTGCTACCCAGTTGAACTGTACCGAAGGTCAGATTCAGAGTGCTATCTCTGCCCTGACTTCTCAGGTTCAGAATGTAGGTAATCAGGTTGGTATGAGCGGTATGCAGACTATCAATGCCTTGCAGCAGGGTAATATGCAGATTGCTCAGCAGATTGCCAACTGCTGCTGCGAGAACCGCTTGGCTATCTGCCAGCAGACTGGAACCTTGCAGAATGCCATCAATAACGTAGCAGTAGGTCAGGAGCGTGGCTTCTCTAACGTGGCTTACGAGACCCAGCGACAGACTTGTGATTTGCACAACGCAATCAAAGAGAGTACTCAGACCATCGTTGATGGACAAAAGCAAGCTGAGTTCAGGGAAATGCAGAACAAGATTGATGCCCTCCGTGAGGAGAACAGCACCTTCAAGTCTTCTGCTATGACCTCTCAGATTGTAGGTCAGGCGGTGGCTCCTATTAATCAGGTATTGGCTGGCTTGCAGAACGAGGTGGCTGGTATCAAGTGTAAGTTGCCGGAAACCGTAACCACTCCTTATAGCCCATTTACTGCGGTTCCTAATTGTGTCGCTTATCAGGCTGGCTTGTATGGACTGAATGCTGCCAATGGTGCTGGATTCTGGGGTTAAAGAAAGGAGGCTGCTATGTTTTGGTTAAGACCTTATACATGGGTGAATCGTAATGGTTCGGCAGCTATCGCTTCTACGGGCGTGGTGGTGAACACCAACAATGTTGTTTTCTCGTTCAAAAACCACGCTTTCGTGAATGCCAGCTACAGAGGAACGATTTTCGTAAATCTGCGTCAGGCTATTCCGACTGGAACGACTGGTACGCTGCCTATCCTTTTCGAGACAAACGGAGCGACACAAGCTGTGAGCAAGTTCAATGGCGCACCATTGACGGTTGCAGATATTCCGGGCACTGGAGTGGTTCAGCTCTGGTTCGAGCGAGATACTAACACCCTTCAACTAATGACGGGTATTGTTTAACAACAGAATAGATAATAGGAGATTACATTATGTTTCAAGGTTTAAGAACAAATTCTTTATTCTATGTCCTCGACAAGGGCGAGAACCCGAGCTTGCGGATCGGTCAGGTTGTTTCGGTGAGCAACCCTCAGACGAGATACCCTTCTTTCAATAATGGCTTCACTCCTCAACCTATGGAGACTGTGGTTGATGTGAAGGTGAAGATCAATGACGAGGAAGTGGATTTCAAGCAGCTACCTGCTAACGGACAGATAGCGAACGACAAGAATCTTGTGGTAAGCGATAGCAAGGATGCCATGAGTTCCGAGGTCGATGCAATGCTGAGACAATCCAAGGCGATACTGGAGAGCGTAGATTACCACGAGAGAGTCGTAAAATCTTGCGAGGGAATGCTACTGCAGCTCAACCCCCAGATAGCCAAGGAGAAGGAACAGACCGAGAAAATCAACAAGCTTGAAGGCAAGGTTTCCGGCATTGAGGGCAAGATTGACAAGATGATGGGATGGCTCCAACAGAGCATCAATAAGTAATCTCCTATCTATTCACTTTAATATCTAACGATTATGGTAATGATTGAGATTACAGAAGATAAGTTCGATGATTTGTACGACAACATCGAGTCTATGCTTGGTTTTGGCAGCAAGGCTATGTCTTGTCTGAAAAAGATGAAGCAGGAGCGTATGGGTGAGCGTATGCCTGATTATCGTGACGATTGGAGAAGAGAGCGTGAGGAGCGTGAAGAGCGTGAGAACAGACGTAGATTCAACAACGTGAACGATGATTGGAACTACCCGAACCGCTATGGTGAAAGAGGTGGTGGCGGCTACAATGGTGGCGGTCGCTAGTGTTTAACTTGGGAGTTTTGGTAGCGGCACTATGTCGGAACCAGACTCCCATTAATATTCAGCAATATGGGAAAATGCAGAATGCCATTGGATATGTATGACCTCAAACCTGAGGCAATGGTTGCCTATCTCAGATACAATGGCTATCATTTCAGCAAGAAGATGTGTGAGTGGGCGGTGAAGCAGATGTATAAGTACGACCCTTCTACCAAGCGTGATGTTGGTATCTCGTTTTGGGATAAGGAGAAGGTGGATGCCTTGCTGCTTGGTCAGGGAATTGAGGTGAAGAATAAGATAGGCTACGACCATGTGTATGTGGCGAACATGGCTAGGGCAGACTTCTATAAGTCCTCCATCAAGGATGAGGAGCAGCTAGCCCAATTCATCAAGGACATGGTGGATGATGCCGACCAGAAGGATGGTTTCATCTTCAACCGATTCTATGCCGACTGCTGCCATAATGGTGTGCCTATTCCTTGGGAAGATGTGTTATGATTAGAAGAGTAATAGACCTTCCTAAGTACGATTGGAGCATAGTATGTTTCATAGGTTATCAGCCACCTGATGCTGATGAGATATGCCATGCTCTTTCGGATATTGGCTGCAACGGAAATCCGTTATCAGAGGCCTACGAGCATCTAACTAAGCAGAGTGCAGACAGAGGTCTTACCTATTCCAACCTATCCGAAAGAAGGAGTGTTCTTGCCATTGGAAAGTGTGATTCTGATGGCAGCATCATCAATACGATAGGTCATGAGCTTCTTCATGTGGTAGCACATATCTGTGAGCAGGATGGTATTGATTTGTTCAGCGAGGAGCCATGTTATATGATGGGTAGTCTTTGCGAGAAGTTTTTCAAGGTGTATTGATAATATTTATGGGGTGCATGATTACTGCAAAAGAAGAAGGGTGAATCTTTCGACTCACCCTTCTTCCTTATTTATGAAGTCAGCGACTTAGAGTTCAACTTAATCAAAATTCAATACTCTTACTATAACTATTATAACAAGGCTCATTTGGCTCACGATAAAAATCGTCATAAGACCAAACATCTATGTCTGACCCATACTTTTCTTTTTGTCTTTGAAGCAACTCAATTAATTTTCCAAGTTTCATCGTATATTACTTTTTTTAAATTCTTTTCAACGCTTCGGCTATCATGTGACCTATGATTCTTCCTCCTGGTTCATAATTTGGATGCAAACCGTCATATAACAATCCACCAATAAAATTACGTTGTCCATCTATACTGTTATCTTGGTAATAGTCCTCGTATTTAGAGTCGTTGCTGGCTGTATAATTCTCATTCCATGTACCAATTGTGATTCTGTTTATACCACTCTTTCGATGTGTATCCAAAACACTAAATCCCCATATTCCTGCAATTTTAATAATTGCATCGGCATAATCTGCGAGGGTTTTACCTTCTTTGTTTTTTGCCTCTTTAGTTGTTTCTTCATAACCATAAAGGAATCCCAGTCGCTTGGATATTCCATCATTTCGTTGTAGTGGAGTCCACATAAGTATGCGACAATAAGGATTTTTAGAAACGACATTTTCTGACAACCACTTGCACACATAGTTCAATGCTCCACAGAATGTTGTTGGATTGCTTCCATCAGCCATATCTGTCACATCGCCCAATTTAAGAGACTCGTTAGCCCAGTCATTCGTACCATATTGAATAGTAACGAAATCACTGTCTGGTGACACTGCTTCAACGGTGCTCTTGTATATAGCATTTAACGTTCCACCAGATATTGCTGATGCTGTGTATGTGCAACAAAGTTCACGACAGACAAAAGGTTGCCATCTCTCCATGGCGCTTGTGCTATCTCCTATAGAAGTCAACAGTTTTCCTTCGTAGGAATATTTATTTCCTAGGAGTTCCCATTTAGTCGGGTCATGAAAATCATTAGGTGTGTTACCAACATATATCCAATTCTCATACGCATCCTTTAACTGTCTGGAACTAAGAGCTGGATTGGTAAAAAATCTGATGATTCGCCCTAACTTATATTGGTTATATGGAACTAATGCCAAAGCTGAATCTACTCCATAGTTTACAGAAGAACTGATTTTTGTACTTGAACTTGAAATTATTTTAGCTGAAAATGCACCCTTGTTTCCTTCATCTTTTGCTGAAAAAGTTACTGTAGAACCTCCTGCCCATAGCAAATTATAATCTTTGACTTGTACGGAGAAGGCATTTATAAACTCTTCCGCCAAAATACTGACAGAACTTGATTTGCTAATAGTTTCAGTGTACCTATTCTCTCCACATGTTAGTTCTATAGTTGTGTCAGTATTTGCATCAGCATTATCAAATTGGACAAAGGCCCTCTGCTTAGTAGCAGTCAGTCCATAAATGTGAATTGGATTAGTATGCTCGTTCACATCATAGACATCCGCACTTACTGTACAAATATGCTCCAGAATAGTCTGCTTTGTTCTATTGTACAAGTTCATTAATTGACTCGGATTTCTTTCCTGAATGGCGATATATCCATCTTGGTTCGCTGTATATACAACTTGGTTTTTATCCGCACTTCCTATTATAATAGTTCCAATTACATTGGTATCAGGTTTGATGGTTGTGAATATTGCCTTGGTAAAGTCGTAATCTTCAGCTATAAGATGTCCTTTATCTGTGATATACACACTATCACCATTTTTGATAGGGAAATAATGTACCTTAAAGGCATTTCCATCTAGTGAAGTTATCTTACCATTAATATCTATGTAGTAGCCAGTCAGTACACCGTCTTCCTTCGCTTGTACTAATTTGTATGCCTGTACATTAGATGTGTATATCTTGGCTTTGGCATTTGATTTTTGCCATACCGCAATATATCCATCTTCAAGACAAGTATATTCTATGGTAAATCTACCTCCCCTAGAAATAATCTCCTTGGCAAAAGAATATAATTTTGGCTCTTCCGTAAAGAATGCTGCACTAGCAAATTCCATATCATCAAATGGTTGGTCTTTGCTTGAAATGACTACAAGGTCACCACTCTTTACTCGAATATATTTTATGTGTTGCCCCGAATATCCAGCTACAATACCTCCAGAACTATTCATATATAGTTCTCCAGGAATTTCTTGATATTTATATTCTGTCAACTCTTCACCGATTGCCCTTGTGAGACTTGAATATCTTTCGTTAATTGTGCTTGATAAGTCGCTGAATTTGTCTTCAACAGAAAACCAGTTTGCTTGGTCTGCTGACCATGTATTTGCCTTTAAAGTATAGCGGTAGATGTCATCAGCTGATTTGTAGGTAATGGTGAGACCTACTTTCTGAAATGTGGTAGGAACAGAGTTGATGGCATCTTGGAGCGTAGCGTGAGTTACGGTTCCTCCTTTTGAGCAGTCGTAGGTTAGGATGCCTAGCTTGCCTACCTCGGCTGAAAGAAAGTCGGTCTCGCCACCAGTAATAGCATCGTTGACTAGGGTCTTGTTGCTCGCATCGGCTACACCGCTGTTTCCCTGCATACCAACTTCACCTTTTTCACCCTTATCACCTTTGTCTCCTTTATTACCTTTGCTACCTTTACTACCATTGTAGAACTTAACTTGCTCGGACGTACCATCATGACGGGTTAGAGTGATAACATTCTCGCCACCATCCTCTGCACTTTGCTTGGTTTGTTTTAAGGATTCAAAGGAATTGTCGGTGCGATTCTTCATTTCTTTATTGATGTCTGACTGCATCTTTCCTCTGTCCTTGTCGAAGATGTTGTCGGAATTAGCCAGCTTACCATCTTTTCGACCTGAAACGAGTGTTTCGTTATATCTTTGTTCTGACATATTTATATTATTTTATGTTATATAATCGTTATTGTGGAATCGCCTGAAATCAATTCATCGGAATGATAATAGTATAGTTCTCCTATCTTACTCTGCTGCATTCCCAATGGAAAACCACCTTGAAGGAATGTGAGAGGAACAGATGATACTATCCAGATGATGTCTTCATTTTCGGTTGTACTGATGGTTATTGTCTGTCCAGAGAGAACACCTGAGAATTGTTGTAAGTATTCGACATTAACCTTGTTAGGGTCTGTGGTAGATAAAGCACCATAGTAAGAGAAAATGACATCTTCTTTTGTGTTCAGTTCTATCCAGTACTTCGCATTGTACATACCTCCCATTTCACCTTCTACGATGCCGAGAGGAATATGAGACTTGCCATTTCGCTCCACGATACGAAAAAGGCGGTGCTCGATGCTACAGATGTCGTTTCCATTGTATTTGCCACGAATGGTAATGCCATATAGTCCTTCATCTAGAAATGGTGGGAACTCGACACATATATCACTTGGCTCTACTTCACTATTATTTGTTCCGCTCTGAACAAAAGGCATTTTTGCTACACACTCTCCATAGGCATCAGTAAGGTGTACTTCTAGATTACTGATGGCAGCCACGTCAATATCTTCCAACATCTGCTTATTCTTGCTGATGTAGGCTTTCTGTAGCTTGATGAAAAGGTCGAAGCTGTTACCTTTAACAATCTTATAAATATCCATATACGTATACATTATTAATAATAGACAAAGATAGGCAGAATTTTCTCTACCTACCTTTTATCCGTTTATTTAGGGCAGAAAAATTTTAGATTAAGCCCTTCCATCTGAGAAATTTGCGCTTGCGGATGCGCTTGACCTTGTATGAGCAACAATTGGTGTGATAGACGCAATCACGGAATAGGTCTCGGGGTTTGAAATCGGAGTCTACTAGATGGGCTTTCTTGAAGGATGTGAAGTCATTGCGAGACATTACCATGAGCTTTCCACTATGGGTGGGGAGGACAAAGAAGGTCTCTCCACCGCTCTTGCGGCTTGCCGAATCGGCTGCTGAGACGGCACGGAGATACATTAACTCGAACTTGATGCGCTTGAAAATCTTTTTAATCTTCATAACTTGAATTGGTTTAAATGGTTTGTACATTATATTTTTTTATTAGCCTATGGTCGCTGCCGAAACAGATATGCGACCTGTGATAGGCTTGACTTTAAATTCTACCATGCGTGGCGGCTCCATCTCATTGAAGCAGATGTGGAGACCAATGGCTCTGGTCATGAGGAGGTCATCGTGCTTGCCATCTATGGCTCCATAAGCTCCGTTCTTCTTGCGCTCGTAGGTGAGGTACTCGTCTAAGCATCGCTCATCACGCTCTACATATAGGTGCTCACGGACTACCTGCACCAAGGTGGAGATAATCATCGGCTTGGTGGCTACATTGGTATGGAAGCCATACTTGCGTGGGAGACCCTCACGGATGTCAGCCTCTGACTGCTTGCGAGCATAGAGGTTGTCGTAACAATCCTTAATCTGATTGAGGATAAACTCTGATTGGTCTCCACCCTCCAAGATGTGCTCCTTATCCTTGGTCTCCAAGGTGTTGGATTCTATGACCAAGAGTGCATTATCGTAATACTTGGCTATCTGGGCGGACTTCCATGCCAGTTGATCCATATCTATATGACCATACCACTGAGCCACGACATAAGGTTTGCCACCCGACATCATCCAGTATCGGTCGAAGACGCAAATGACAGACCAGTCTGCCTTGGCACCACGTCCACCAATATCCACTACGACCAGATAGCGATTGACTACCTTGCAATCATCGAAATACTCTGGGTGCTGCCATATCCATAGCTGCCCCTGCTTATCATCGGTGAAGCGGACGTGCTGGAGACACTTCTTGCCCTTGAAGCCATCGCCATAGACATCGCCAACAACCTTAGGTGCTCGGCACTGAGAGCGGAACTTATCCACCTTATCCTGAGCGAAGACTTTGGCACCCGAATGCTTGAATGCCTCTACATCATCGGAAGGGAAGCCCGAAGCCATATCGCCATGGTCGGTGAACTTTTTGCGCTCGGTGATGTACCAGTGGATAGCCTCCAAAGGTGCTCCCAACTGCCAGAGATGCCAGAGGTATGTGCCAGGTTCCTCACGGTCGGACATGGTGTTGGTGTTGGTTCTATTCTCATAGAGCCAAATGGCGAACTCTTGGAGCTCCTTCTTACACTCGAAGTCGAGATGGTAGAGGTCGTAAATCTCGAACCATGGGACGAAGAACGGCTCGAACTGAGAATGACCCTCCTTAGCCGCTATCCACTCACGATGGAAGAAATTGCCTGTACCATTGGCGGTGGACTCATAGACAATCATGGTGAAGGGACGATATAGAATACCATTGGTGGCATTCTGTACGACATCCTCTGGGGACTTGCCTTCGGTCTTCTCCCACAAACCCACCTCGGAGCAGTGGACAAGGTTGTAGTCCTCACCATTGGCAGAAGTAGGTTTCTGCATGGAACCCACCTTTATCTTGCAGAATCGCTGAGGAACTCGCTTAACATTGCCTGATGTGCCGAAGCCGACAAACTTAGGCTCGTTCTCATCATACTGCTCACCCAGTTCGTGAAGGAACTTGGTAGGGAACTCCTTCAAAGCCTCATCGAACATTCCACGGATGGTCTCTGCGGTGTCCTTGACCTGAGCCACGATGAGGGAGTTGAGACCTTTCTGCCACATGAGTTGCAACCAGAGCATGTACATCTGGACTACGGTAGAGCCACCCCACTGACGAGCCTTCAAGAGGATGAGTCGGATGGGGCGATTCTTCTTTCTGCGGTCTTCGAGCCACCTGACCAGTCTGCGCTGAGGGCGACGAAGGACAAACTGAAATGGGAGACCTCCACCCTTGGGCTTAATCTTGATGAAGGCGGCAAAGAAGAAATAGACATCGTGCTTCATGCGAAGACGGATGAGTTGCTCGGTGAGTTGCTCCATATCGAACTGCTTATCGAAAGGCTCATCTGAATCGGCATGCAAATCATCAATGACTGCCTCTAAGCTGCCCAACTCTAAAAGCATCTTGATGAGCGGTATCTTCTTCATCTCGATGGGGAGATGCTGGTCTACGATGGGGAAGTCGGGGAGATGGAGCAGGAAACGCTTGTCGGGGCATCCCTCGCCCTTGACAGGATTGAAGGGGGTGTGGATGACCTTAAGACGCTTCTCATTCTCGGTGAGGATGGCGGCTACATGCTTACTGACCTCGGGTGAGGGATGCTGGATGGTGGTGGTTACTTGTCTTGGCATAGCGGTGCATTTAGATAACCCCACAAAAGACCTAGTATATAGCAATAGATGTGGACTCCAAGAGCCATACAAGGGAAGATGATCCCGACACTTATATAGATGAGGATGGTAAGATGATAGCGAGCCTTACGCTCTACGTATGTGGCTATGAAGCCCATATAGGCATAGACCAGACCGCTAAGCCCTACTATCGGCAGAGCCGAAGGCAGGGGATAGCTGACGGCTATGAGATAGAACATGAAAAAGTTGCCGATGCCACAAGGAAGGAATCGGAGGCACTGACGGAGTACGTACAGATTGATGAGGGCATGGAAAATGTTCTGATGGAAGAGTGGATAGGACAGACGCTGGGATAGCGTGCAGCCATCGAAAAGACCATATCCATCACAGCCCAAGAGGGAGATACACATTATTATAATGTACCCAGCATAAATCGCAACTTGCGCTTTCTTTCCTCGTAACATCGCCTCTTAGCCTCCTTTCTCACCTTACAAAGAATGACATAAATGGATTTGGGTGTGAGATAAAACTTTGGCGCAGGCTGATGGCAGACATGCAAAATGCACTCCATCTTGGTGAGGGATGGGTGAGTCCTACGAAAATGATTGTACCTACGGAAAATCTCTTGAAACATTTCCCTACGCAAAGGAACCATGTGGTCTAGGGAAATGCCCCGCTGCATATATCCAATGACGATATAGGCACGCTCCTCAGAAACGTAAAAACGGCTGCATGGTGTTTGGGCTAAGGTATGGGCTACCTCAGATAAGCTGATTTTGTCTCTTCCTCCAATGATATTGGTACAAGCTCTCAAAAGTTCAGCATCACGTTCATCAATAAAATCGCACCGTGAGCCTTTATATTTCATATCTGATAGGTGCAAAGTTACGAAAAAATACTGAAAGTTGTATGAATTGATAAGCAAAATTAACGGATAAAAATAAAATGTTGTGGAAAAGCACTACCTTTGGGCGCAGAAACAACAATAATACATATATATATGGCAGAAAATACAAACAACGAGCAGAATGCTGGTGCTGCACCACAGCAAGCCACAAAGACCAAGAGAGACTTGGCTCTGGAGCGACTTAAGACCCGCCATCCAGAGGATGAGTATGCGGACGATGAGGCTATCTATGGTGCCATCAATGATGACTATGACGCTGACCAGAAGGAACTGGAAGGCTACAAAGCCAACGAGAAGCAGATGGCAGACATGATGGGTGGTAACCCGAAGGCTGCTACTTTCTTACAGGGCATGATGAACGGTGGAAATCCTTGGACGGAGTTTGTGAAGAACTTCGGGGAGGATGGCATCGACTACTTCACCGACCCCGACAATGCGGAGGAGATAGGTGAGGCTCAGGCTGAGTATCTGAAAAAGGTGGCTGACGGAAAGCAGCTGGACGAGGAATTTGCCAAGAACATGGAGCAGAGCCAGAAGGTATTTGCCCAGATGGACGAGGAGTTTGGCAAGGAGACTACCGACAAACTTGTGGGCAAGATGATGGCTATCGCAAACGATGTGATCCGAGGCAAGTTTACGAAGGAGGCTCTGGATATGTTCCGCCTGGCCGAGAACCACGACCAAGACGTGGCTGACGCTGCGCATGAGGGCGAGGTGAGAGGCAAGAACAGCAACCATGTGAAGAACCTTAAGCTGAGAAAGAAGGACGATGGCACTGCCAACCTTGACTCTGCGAACGCTGTGGCTAAGGAGAAGAACAACGAGCGAAACAATGGTGCTCTGGACAGAGCCGCTAGCCGTGGCAACATTTGGGAGCGAGGTAATGAGCAGAGACAGAGGTATAGATAAATTAAGAATTTATAATTAATAATTAAGAATTAAATCAAACGAATATGAAACGAACGAAAAGTACATGGAATCGGCTGATGGGTGTGGTAATCATGCTCTTGGCTTTAGTATTTGGTGTGAACGGACAGGTGCTGATGGCTGAGGCGACCCAGCTGCCTGATGGCGGTACGACTGATAGTGGTCACGCTGCCGAGGCTGGTGGTGCTCCTGCGGCTGGCGAGGCTGGCAATGGTGGTGCTGGACGACAGAACGAGGGTATCGCCACGGAGACCCACGGACGAACTGTGACTACTGATGAAGGCGATATTGACTACTACAGCAACGAGATTGATAAGAAGATTACGAAGATTCGCCCGATGGCTACTCCTGTAGACCAGATTAGCCGCTATGCGACATCGAAGAAGGCAGGTAGCTTTGTATATGAGTACTACAGCATCGGTACACGTCCTATCAAGACTACCGTGAAGGAAGTAACCACTGAGAGCTCTGGCTCTAGCATGGTGCTTAAGGTGGAAGACCCAGACTTGTTTACGCTGGACGATACCATCCGAGTAGTAGGGGTGAAGGCTATCACGAACTATCAGGGTGTAGCCTATAGTACCATCAAGGACAAGCCTACACCAGACTTGGAGCTCTGCGTGTGTGGTAAGGACTCGGAGGGTCAGCCTATCGTATATGCCGTTAACGGAAATATGATTAGCAAGCAGCCTATCGGTATTCCAGCCTTGACGAAAGGACAGGTGCTTATCCGTATGGCGAAGAGCTGCGGTGAGCTGGACGTACAGACTGGACGATTCAACAACTTGCCAACCAAGGATGTGCAGTACTGCCAGAACTTTATGATTCAGGTGGAGCAGAGTACATTCGACAAGATTGCAGACAAGAAGGTGGACTGGAACTTCTCTGACATGGAGGAGGACAGTATCTATGACATGCGACTCGCTATGGAGGGCACTTACCTCTTTGGTGATATGGGCTGCATCAAGCATCCTACCAAGGCTAACATGGCTCAGTGGTTTACCAAGGGTATCTGGTGGATGGCAGGCAAGGACATCGAGATTGGACACAAGGCTACCGATGAAGACAAAAAGAAGGGCTTCAAGGATGGCGAGGTGGTAATTTGGGACAATGAGTTGGTGGACATCACCAAGGACTTGTTTGTGGGTACAGGTATCGGCAACAAGCGCAAGGCGGTGATTGCAGGCTCTGACGTTATCACTGCATTCTCTAAGATTCGCTCTGATAAGTTCCGATTGAAGGACACCGTGAAGGTATGGGACTTGACCTTTAAGAGTTGGGAGACCGACTTTGGCGAGATTCTGATGATCCACTCCGAGTTCTTCGACTTGCAGGGCATGAAGGACTGCGCATTTGCTCTGGATCCTGAGTTCTTGGGCAAGGCAGTACACTTGCCATGGGTACGCAACGTACTCGACCTTAAGAGTGCAGGTATCAGAAACACTGACGCAGTGGTGATTCAGGAGGTGGCTTGCCTCTACTTGAAGTACCCTAAGGCTCATGCACGCATGAAGCTGGCGGCTGCGTAAAGTTTAATTAATAATTTATAATTAAGAATTAGAGGGGTGAGGGCTGCTGCCCCATCCCTCTTTTCATTCACATATAATATATAATAATGTATAAGACTTATCAAGCATATTCGGACTTAGCCTTCAACGTGAATGTGGAAGGCGAGGGACTGAGACGCATCGTATTTGACGGACAGAGCCACGGCACCAGCATCTATAGCACTAGAGACCCGAAGGAGCAGAAGGCTATAGAGGGGCATTACTGGTTTAACGACAAGTTCTTTATCTTGGAGGAGGTTGACGAGAAGAAGGCTGCTGCTGAGGCAAAGAAGAGACAGCAGGCTGCCAAGAAGAAGGCTGAGGACGAGATGAAGCACTACAAGGTGGTAGACCTAGCGGATGCCAAGGACTGGCTAGCAGACAACTATGGTGTGAGCCGCTCGAAGATGAAGACGAAGGAGGACATACTGACTGTGGCTCAGGATAACGGTGTGGTACTAGACGGACTGGAATAACTATGGCTAGCATATACTCTATATCAGAACTGGTGAAGGAGGTGAAGGTAATCTTGGACAGAAACCAAGAGAAGGACGCATTGCTGACTCCTGAGGATAGCGACACTCTATCGCAAGGTGAGCTGATAGAGAGTAAACTAGTGGATGCAGCGAAAATCATAGAATGGAATGCGCCCAAAGAGAAGATAGACTACAGGTTGACGGCTGAGGAGAATGGTACGACCGAGAATATAGGAAGCTACTTCTACAGAATGGAACATCTGCCGACCAACTTCTGGCGATTGCTGAACGTGAGCTGCAAAGACTGGGAACGCAACGCTACCATCATAAGCGAGGATGACGAGAGAGCCAAGATGGTGAGAAACAAGTGGCGAGTGTGCGGCACCCTAGAACAGCCCATAGCGGTGGTGAAGATGCACGAGGAAGGTGGAAGCTATGTGGAAAGCTACGTGATGAAGGAGAAGGATCATCTGCCAAAAATCATCTATCTGCCGATGCCGAAGATTGAATCTGGTAACATTACTCTCTGCACCGACATCAAGGATGCCATTCTATATATGGCTGCAAGCCTAGTGTGTGTGAGCCTAGGAGACAACGATACTGCCGCAGGGCTGAGGAGCGTAGCCTACCAGCTGGCAAACATTGTAGAACCCCAAGAAACGCAAGAATAAATGGCTAAGAGAAAAGAAAAGGCGAAACTGCTATCACTGAGCAAGGTACTGGACAGAGAGGAACTGGACAGCGTGAAGGCTAGTTTGAACCGATATGACCAACCCTACGAGAGGGCATACAGCGTGCTCTTTGAGGCTCAGCGATACTATAACAACATGGAGAACTTCCGCAAGAGACGTGAGCGCAACAAGCGGTATAACTATGGCAACCAATGGGGCGACACGGTGGAGATACACTCGAAATGCGGAGGTGTGAAGAGACTGACCGAGGAGCAGTATATCAGACTGCAAGGTAGCGAGCCGCTGAAAAATAACCTTATCAGACGACTGGTGAAGAATGTGCTTGGTGTGTATCGCTCCCAGAGCAAGGAACCTATCTGCGTGACCAGAGACAAGGACGAGCAGAAATATGGCGAGACTATGAGCGTGGTGCTGCAATACAACAGACAGCTGAATCGAGAGACGGAACTGGATGCCAGAATCATGGAGGAGTTCTTGATAAGCGGTGCTGCCATCTGTAGGAAGAAGTATGGCTGGAAGAAGAACAGAAGCGACTGCTGGACGGACTACGTGAACCCTAATAATTTCTTCGTGGACAACAATATGAGGGACTTCCGTGGTGGAGACGAGAGTTGTCTGGGAGAGGTGCATGACGTGACGCTAGCCAATGTGCTGAGGGAGTTTGCTGATAGCCCTGATAAGGCTAGATGGATCAAGCATATATATAAGAACGCTAGCGACCGAGAGTTTATAGCGGACAGCCTACAGCAGTTTGGCGAGTTTGACCCGAAGAGGGTGGACTTCATGGCTCCATCGAACCCTTCGCTATGCCGAGTGATAGAGGTATGGAGGAAGGAAACGAAGCCACGCTACCGATGCTATGACTACAACAATGGCGATGAATACAAAATAGACGTGGAGGATAAGCATGAACTGGTAGATCTAGAGAATGAAGACCGCAAGAAGAGAGGCATGGAGCAGGGACTGCTGCCTGACGAGGTGCCGCTGATAGAGGCTACTTGGTTTATGGACGACTACTGGTATTACTACTATCTGAGTCCGTTTGGCGATATACTGAGGGAGGGCGAGACCCCATACGCACATGGTGAGCATCCATACGTATTCAAGTTCTATCCATTCATAGATGGCGAGATACATAGCTTTGTGGAAGACGTGGTAGACCAACAGAGATATGTGAACCGACTGATAACGATGTATGACTTCATCATGAGGGCGAGCGCAAAGGGTGTGTTGCTATGCCCAGACGACTGTTTGCCTGACGATATGACTTGGAGCGACTTGGCGGATGAGTGGGCTAGATTTAACGGGCTGGTGAGATTCAAGCCTAGCAAGACTGGTCAGCTGCCTACGCAGGTGGCTAACAACTGCACGAACATCGGCATAGGGGACTTGCTGCAATTTCAGCTGAAATTCTTTGAGGATATATCGGGTGTGAATGGTGCGCTGCAAGGCAAGCCTGGCAATAGCGGAACGAGCGGTTCACTCTACGCTCAGCAGACACAGAACGCTACGATGTCGCTGTTGGATATATTGGAGAGCTACAGCCAATTTATCATAGATGGTGCTTATAAGGACGTGAAGATGATACAACAGTATTACGGAACGAAGAAGACTTATAACATCGTGGGCAGAGCTGGACAGGTGGTGGAGTATGACCCTAAGAAGATTAGGGACGTGGAGTTTGACATCAACATCACGGAGAGCACCGCCACACCTGTGTACAGACAGATGGCTAATGACTTCCTGATGCAACTATGGCAGGCACAGGCTATCTCCTTGGAACAACTCTTGCAGGTGGGTGACTTCCCATTTGGCGATGAGCTATTGCAGAGTATCAAGTCGCAGCAGACGGATATAGAGCAGGGCAGAGTGCCACAAGGTATGAGCCCAGATCTGCAAGCGCAGGTGCAGCAGGCTTCGCAGAGCAACCCTAGGGCTCAGGCTATGCTACAGCAGATGATGAGCGGACAGGGTGTGAATCCTAGCGAGCAGCAGGCACCGCTGGCAAGTTAATGTATAATTAATAATGTATAATTAATAAATGATAATTATGATAGCAGACAAGAGTGATGGTAAGGACTGGAAGGGGAATGATGCTGGTGTGAACGCAGACCAGAACCCTCATGGTGGGATGGCGAATGAGACTAAGGGGAGGGAGGCGGCTCCTGACCTTTATAAGACTGATGTGCTGGGTAAGGTAATCAAGCGCAAGAAAAACGACATCTGGAGCAGGGGGAACGAGGTGAGAGTGAAGCATAAGGAGGATGAATAGTTTATAGGGCATTCTTGCTAGAATGTGCGTAATTGTATTTGGCTGAGGGTGTGGTGGTTAGGGAAATGTTTGCGAGTTTATGGGATTGTTTGGAGAATCTTTATAATTTTGTCGCAGATTTTAGAACCAAATACTTTTACGATTATGGACTATGTGGAATTGATTAACAAGTATCGGGAGGATATGACTCCCGAGCAGATGATGGGTGTGGCTGAGGCTATCGGCAAGGTAGCTGCTAGCTGCATGAAGAAGGAGGACATGCACAGACTGTGCGCCATGGTGTTTGCGGTGATGACCGATGGGCACTTTGACGAGGTGTGGGCTGACGAGGCTATCGTGAAGATGTGGTATGAGGATGAGGAGGGCAGACATGCGGCTCCCTTCTTTACTGAGGATGAGGTGAAGGATGCCTTCGGGAAGAGAATGGATGATGTTTCAGACTACAACATCTATGACTTTGAGGTGTCGATGAACCTTATCAGAAGCGACTATCATGGCACCATCGGAAAGTATGCCAAGACGGAGGAGGAAGTGAAGGATATGGTGGCGGATATGGCTGTGGAGTATCTACAGGACAGTGATGCTGTATTTCCGACATCAAAAATATGGCACGAAATTAACGGATAACATATCGGTTTGGCAAGCATAGCTTATCTTTGCATAAGAAAAGCTGCACTCGGCAATATGAAAGCAAGTTTTCATTGCGCTCGTTTGCATTTTTTTTGCATGATAAAATAATTAATAATTAAACAAAGATAAGTTATGACTCCAAACGTAAAAGAAAGTTTGCAATACGGTACAGCCATCGGTATGGTAGTGAGTGGAATCATCTTGGCATTCCTCTCCTTCTTCCTGAATGGCTACAACATCAGTGATGGTGTGCTTTGGTATATCAGCCAAGCATTGGTTTACTCTGGGGCTTTTTTCGGGGTAAACATTTATTTTAAGACCAAACTAGGTAATTTTGAAAGTCGAGTGGACGACAAAATTGAAGAAATCGTGAAAAAGGTAAAAGAGTAGAAATAAGCTATGAAGGTAACAAGAGAACAATTGCTGGCTATCATGCCGAACGCTAAGGATAAGGTGGGTGTGTATCTGCCTTACATCAATGGATATGCAGACACGTTTAAGATTAACACTCCGCTGAGAATGGCTCATTACTTGGCGCAGATAGCGCATGAGAGTGGTGAACTGAGATATACCAAGGAACTTGGCAACAAGGCTTACTTTGTGAAATATGACAATGGCAAGCTAAAGAATATGCTGGGCAATTTGAAGGATGGCGATGGGTATAAGTATCGTGGCAGGGGATTGATTCAGATTACTGGCAGAGCGAACTATCAGCAATACCAGGACAGCAGCTACTGCAAGGGTAACATCATGGATGAGCCAGAACTGCTGGAGAAGCCACTGGGTGCGGTGAAGAGCAGCATGTGGTGGTGGTGGACGCACGGACTGAACGAGAAGGCTGACAAGGATCAGGTGCTTGCCATCACCAAGGTGGTGAATGGTGGCAAGAATGGATTGGAGAGCAGAAAGACCTTCTTGAAGCGTGCAAAAGAGGCTTTTGAAATTAATAATTAATAATTTCTGCTGATGAGATGGTATGATGAACGGTTATGGAGCAGGCTGGTGATAGGTGTTATCATCGGTCTGCTTGCCACTTTTCTATTGGCAGGGTGCAGGACTACTAGGTATGTGCCGATGGAGAGGGTGGTGGAGAAGGAGGTGATGAAGCACGACACGCTGGTAAGGAATGACTCGGTATGGGTGCATGACTCGGTGATGGTGCGCATGGAGGGCGATACTAAGTATGTGGATAGATGGCATACGAAACTGGAGTATCGCAATGTGTATAGGAACAGAGTGGATTCCTTCATCAAGAGGGACTCGATACCTGTGCCCTACCCTGTGGAGAAGGAACTGAGCAGCTGGCAGAAGGCTCAGCTTAAGATGGCTAACTGGCTGCTGGGTGTGGTGGTTCTGGTAGTAATTTACTTTTTATGGAAACTATATAGGAGAATAAAGAATGCAAATACTGAACATAGAAATCAAGAAAGATGACGTGATGGAGGAGGTGGCTAAGACTACTGCCTTCATCGGGTCGAAGAAGACGCTGGAGGATGGGAAGAGTGCCTACGAGCAGGTGTTTGTGAAGGAGAGCGACAAGGTGATGCTGGAGCAGTACTGGAAGAATGCCATAGGAGGACTATGCCAAGTATGGCTGAAATGGGTGAAGGAGTGGGCTGACACTGAGGGAGACAAGAAATATGTGCTGACCTTGGTGATGCCCGACATGTATAACTCAGCCAACAATGATGCGGTGAAGAAGGCTGCCTTCAACTATATGGTGAACTGGATCATAGCGGAATGGTGCGGTGTGGCTAACAAGGATGAGGTGCAAATGTATCAGGAGAAGACGGTTGCGCTTGGGGGTGAAATCAAGAAGCTACTGTATAGCAGGAAAAGACCAATAAGAAATTTTTAGATTATGAATGCTAGAACTTGCAATAAAGGATATAAGGTGATGGTGGAGCTCATGAAGAATGAGCTGGTATATGACATCAAGAACACTGCCTATAGCTTTGCGGAGAGTGAGAACATCATCAACACGAAGGCTGGGCAGGTGGAGTCTATGCCCGAGACGCTGGAGCAGGTGTACACCATCGGGGAGGATGGGAACAGAGAGAAACTGGCTAGGCTCCTGGACTCTGCGGTGGAGGATTGCAGGGAGCTACTTTTCAGATTCTGCAAAAAGGAGCTGAGGGGTGGTGGCTTTGACTCTAATGAGTGGGAGGAATGCGTGGGTAGCCCTACGAATGATGAGGAGGCTTACTATCTGGCGATGCTGATGCCTATAGGTTTCTCAAAGACTAGCGTGCATACGATGACTGTGTATATGCACGACTATATCGTATATGAATGCCTCTATGAATGGATGATGATAGTTTATCCGAATGGGGCTGAGAGATTTAAGGTGCTGGCTGAGGATAAGAAACAAAAGATGAAGGATGCTAGCAATAGAACGGCAGGTAGGGAAAGAATTAGGTTGCACCCATTTTGATAATTAAGAATTAATAATTTATAATGAAGAGTTAAGGGTAGCTGTCCATCACGGATGGCTACCCTTTTACAATTTAACAACTAACAATCTTAACTAAAAAAGTAATATTATGAATTTTATTTATTATGTGGTTTCTGATGGGGTGCCCTCGGACTTGGTGGTTATGCTGCCACTGACCTCGGCACTGATGGAGCCGCTGATGTCGGCATGAATAGTGTCGGGGAAGGTGGTCTTGATGTTGAGGTCTGTGGTGCTGACCTTTAAGCCATTCCTCTGCTGGTCGGCATACTGATTCTTGCTCTGCGCCATCATATTGGTGAGGGCGGTGGAGATGTTGTAGAGCAGCTTGTCGGTATCGGAAGAAAGTGAGTCGGAATCCACTGAGGCATACTTGCTGCTTTCTGCGGTGGATGAGGTGGTCTCCTTCTCTCGGTATAGGACTGCCTGATTGATGAACTCCTGAGCGAAGAGGAAGGACTTCTCTACTAGGAGCTTTATCTTGGTGTTGTCGATGAGGAGTGGGTTGTCATACGGATGGAGCATGGACTCCAAGCAGTGCATGGCTATCTCCTCTCGGGGCTGGAGGGTGGCGATGGAGAAGACCTCACCTGAGACTGCATCGGATGATGAGTCTTGGGTGGATGATGTTTCGGTAGCCACTGATGTGCCATATCTCGGGAAAGGTCGGGCATTGGATGTGCCATCGGAATTGGTCTCACGGACGAGCTTTGTACCTGTTGTCTTGGTGATGGTGGTCTCCACGATACCTAGCTTGGCGAAGAAGTTGCCTTGAATATCATAGGCATTTCCATCGGAATAGAAGCCATAACTGACGTTATCATCGAAAGTGGCATATCCTGTGTATGCGCCCTTACCATCTGGACTGAGTTCTATGTTTCTGGCTATATGGATGTTGCCATTTGCGTCCTTATATCCTATGGATGCGAAGGTGCTGGAGACCTTTAGAAAATCGAAATCTTTTAATGTATATTCTGCCATATTTTTTTTATCTTAATTTATTCTGCCATCTTGGCTGGAACTCTACGGAGAGGCTTGATAGGGACTCTTCGGGTGAGAGACTGCCGATGATGGCAAGACGGAAATATTTGTAAGGTGAGCCACAGATGCCACGTATATACTTAGCTACTGAGGACTTTGCTAGATACCAATGATGGAGGTCGTTGCTCCCATAGAGGACTAGACCGCACTTGCCATTCTCGGTGCTGACGTAGCCACGGAGGATGAGGGAGAAGATGGTCTTGTAGATGTTTGGCTGGCTGAGCGTGAAGGGACGAGTACAGACGAAATAGGGCACATCATCCTTTGGATCCTGGATATAGATGTTGAGAATATGACCTGCATCATCTAGAGCATAGGACTCTGGATAGATATTGACACGCTCAGAGAACGGACTACTCATGGTGCCCCACCGTTGGCTCTTCAGTGAATACACGTAGGCATAGGTGTAATCGGGATTGAAGACTATGATGCGGCTATCATAGTAATCGTAGATGATGCTTGCCTTGGAGGTACCATTGTCTAGGAACTGACGGAAGCGGACGTACTGAACATCGAAAGGTGAGATGTCTGCATTCTGGAGCACTAGCTTGGCATGGTCGAGACTGCGGAGCTTGGTGAAATCGAACGGATAGCCATCCAAAACATCGGTGATGCACTGGGCAACCCTGCCCTGCTGCATAAGGATGCCTCGGGAGGTAGGGAAGAGGACGGCATCATCTATCTGGACGATGGCATCGGGATTGGAGCAGATGTCTCGGGAGGCTGGCTGGCGAGCGATATAGGTTCCTTCATCGGATGGTGTGAGCACCCAGACTCCCTCATCGGTGAAGGCATAGAGCGGAGCATCTCCAAACTGACCCTCACTAATGGGTCGGGTATTGACGGAGATGGCATAGATGATGGATGAGCCAACCTGCACGCTATCCTTGGCTTGGAAGACGAGAGGATTCTCGGCTTCGCTAACCTTGACCACGGAAACGGAGCTATCAATGATAGAGGTATTCTTGGATGATTCATATTTATTGAGGAAATCATTATACTCTACCTCTGTGGCATCTTGCCATGGAATGTCAAAGGAGATGCCGTGGGTCTGGTCTTCCTGAACGTAATAGGAATAACCCATCGTTTCGGAAGAGATGGGCTTAAGGGATGCCTTCTGATAGCCTACCGACTGGGTAGCACTCTTAAGGTGGCGATATATGGTGATGTTGGAGACTTCCAAGACTGGGACGCTGAGGAAGGTGGAGTCGATGGTGAGGAGGTCGCCCTTCCACCAGAGCTCTTGGTCTCGGGTCTGCACACGGATGATGCCATCGTACTGATACCCAATAGATGTGGTATCTGCTAAAAAGGCGTTCTTAAGCGTGATGTTGCCCGAATTGATGTTAGCAATGTGGAGGCGGTTGTTGTAGGTAGTGGCTACCTTGCCCCCGACATCGGAGCGGAAGAGATTGGCTAGTGAGATGCTCTCCTCAGTGCCTAGGACTCGCTTAAGAGTGACAGGTTTGGCTAGATCTTCCTTGCTGATGAAGACTGAATGGTAGAATACCATGGAGTCTATGGTTTGCTTGGCCAGGGAAGGAGTCATGTAATGGAAACGGAATGTTCCCTGACGATGTTTGGTATCTGTGAAAGTGAAGTCGGTAACAGCCTTGTTGGTGTCTATGAAAGGCTCTCCCTTGGTGAGGAATACATCTACACCTTGAATGAGGTCGTAAATCTCTTCGAGTGATGAGAGGGTTATCTGGATGCTATAGGCATACTGGATGTATCTGCTATCAGAAGAAAACAGCGTCTTCTTGTCGGCATTGGCATTGACCTCTTCGATGGTTCGGAATGTGTCATCTAGACGGAAGATATTGGAGATGTTGTAATATGATCCATCAAAGAGGCGGATGGCTACCACGGCAAAAGTATTGTATTTCTGAAAGGTGTCGCCTTTGGCTTCTAACTGACTATTTAGGCTAGCATCGAGAGCTGATAAGGCACGGATAACCTTGTCGGCACCGATGGCATCAATCATGTAGTTTCCCTCATTGTCTGACCCAAAGAAACTATAGGAGAAGATTTCCCAAAACTCTTCTCCTAAATCGGCATTAAGCACTCCTTCGTAATGAGTGGTATCTACTATTTTTAGAGATATATCGTAATTGAAATTCTCTCTGGAAAAGAGGATATAGGTCTGCTTGTAGATATTCCAAAAGGCATACTTGGTGGTGTTGTCGCCTACGAAGCAGAGGATATTGCCGACTGCTGTGACGGTATTGACATGGAATGAGCCTAGTGAGATGTCGTTGGCTGTTCCGTCTCCACCTCGCTCCGTCCAATACCAGGAGCCATCGGAGCGAAGGATGATGTAGTGGGAGTGGATGGTGTTATCGTGGGTGACCTTATGGACTAGGCGAATGCTTGCGCCCTCGGGGAGGGTGAAGGACTCGACTATCTGAGGCTGTGGGATGGGGATGAGTGAGTCATCCTCGGAGATGAGACCTAGGCAGGTGCCCAGCTCTCCATCCTGACAGAGGTTGTCGGATGGAGAGTGGGTAAGACCTAGGAGGGGGATATTTTGGATTTGGTTCATTGAAGTTGAAATTTGAGATTTATGATTAGCCTTTTTGGGGTTGTCGCTGGATCTCGTAGAAGACCTCGCCACTGGCGGTGTGCCTTGGCAGGACGGAGAGACGGACGCAGGCATCGGTTGGGAGACCGTAATCGTGGAGGATGGCGGTAACGGATGGCTGGTCGGTGCGAAAGCCTATCTTGTGGTGCTCGGTATTGTACTGGAGCTCGGTGAAGGCTGTCTGTGCGGCATGGAGCTGAGGATAGTCGGCTCGGAAGGCGAAGCTATAGAGGTGGCTATCGTTGGCGGAGAAGACTATGAGCTCTTGGGATGGGCGGTCTTTGGACATCATGTGGCGGTATAGGCGACGGCTGATAGTGACGGAATTGACCTTGCCATCCAAGACGGCATCGAAGCCGTGATACCAAAGGGACTTGGCTAGACGGACTTTCTGGTGTAGATATTTGAACTTATGATTCTTCATGTTTGCAAAATTAATGATTAGTTGACGGATGGGGTTGTTATCCGTTAATTTTGTGGGATTGGTGATGCTGGAGCATTTTCTCTGCTTGCACTCTGCCATTGTCTTGGCGAAGGCATCCGCAGGAGCGTTTGTAGCCTTGGCGCAGGGCTGTGGTGGTGGCTATGGTGGCTCTGCCGCAATCGCACTGGCATATCCAATAGACATTGTGGTGACCATCGGACTTAAGGGACTTGCAGCGGACGGTGAGACGACCGAACCGCTGCCCTTTGAGGTCGTACTTACGCATGGGATGCTGCCTCCTTTCCTTGGTTGGCTATCTGCTTAGCCTCTTCCTCGCTGACTGGCTTGCCGTCGGAGACGGAGAGACGGAAGTCGTTGTGGGAGCGGAAGGAGTAATAGCAGATGTAGACTAGGGAAGGGCAGTCTTGCTCTACATGACGCTTGTGGGCTAGGACTTCGGCAAGGGATCGGTAGATGGTGGAATTGACGAAGTACTGATTGGTGCCCTTCTGGGCGATGACTGAGATGTAGAACTTCTTACCTATGATGCGCTCTACGATGCGCTGGATGACGGAAATCTTTTTTCTATTCATAATTGCTTGTTATTGATTTATTGATTACTGATTACTGAATGGCGCAGGAGACGATGCAGTCTTCACAGTTGATGCCTCGGAAGTATTGGCACCGCTGGCAGGCAACGCTACCGACCATGAGGATGTCGCCTGTCTTGCTGATGATGCTGAAAGGGCATGGGGTGATGTACTCTAAATATCCACATGTGAACTCATTGAGGATGAATTTGGGGTATTTCATTTTCTTTTCTTTGGTTTGTTATATTGCTTGTATAGTTTGTGATCCTGGTATCTGACGCATAGGATCATGATGAGTGCGCAGATGATGCAGATGGCGATGGGGATCTCCAAAGGGAGTAGGACTACCCACCACGACCATGTGATGACACTGCATAGTTTGAGGACTATGAATGAAAGGGCAAGGAGGGTGATGAAGCCGATGCCTGAGGATTGATTGGATTGTTTCATATTAATATGTTTATAATTCTTTATACTCTTCTTCAAAAAAATGTTGATTAATTACGCTAGCGTTACCATTACGACACAAGATATAATCACCTATTTGGGCAACAATAGGTAAATGAAGGGCATCATATAATATAATAAACTTATTGTCGTAATACATTACTCGATATTCGCTAACGAATTTTTTGACTTCATTTACGTTATGTCCGTTCCATTGTATAGCATCGAATGGTTCTCCTTGTTTTTTTATATACTTCTTTTTCATCCTTCCACCTCTTCCCAGTCTGTTGAACTAATACTGGGTTGTTACCACATACCTTCTGGGGTTGCTTCTCTTCTATAGCATCATGCCATGCGTCTGAGAGATTAGTGTACTCAACGCAATTATCTTCTTCCATCGGGAAAGGCTTCTTTCCAACTGGAATATTAGCACCTAACTGACAATCATTCTCTGCAAGGCTCTCCAAATGAACCTTACGAACATAAATCTTACGTATATTCATACTTATTATTTTTACTTGTTAAACTTTATAACTTTCAACCTTACGTCTGCAATATTCTACATTCTTTTGGTTAAAAGGAGTTCGGAAGCCGTTCTTCTCTATATTGTGAAGAATATCCCTTGCTTTGCACTTTGCACTAAGGTTGATCGCCTTGGTGATGCGGTGGTCACAACGTAAAATACTTTTAAAGTTTGTATTTTCATTCTTTCTGTAATCATTGTAATATCGTGCTGTATTTTGTTCACAATATTTAGCCAATCTATAAGCCCAATACCAACGTGATACATCTCCATCGCACTTCATTATCTTCTTTGCTAGTCTAATCTTCATAGCATAATACTATTTACGTTAACACCTACACTTCTTATAGAAGTTGCTGCCTCACCGCCAAAGGAAGTCTTAAAAGTATCTTCTAGCTCCTTGGCTTGTTCCAGGGTATCTGCATAGCCAAATCTATCTTTGACCTGCACTTGGTAAACTTGCTTTATCATTTCTCACCTTCCTTTCTGTCTTCAAGTTCAAATTCGATTAAGCATCCAACTCTTATATCGCAACATGCAAATGGGAGAAAATCCATAATTTTAATAAAATTATCATATTCTTTTATTTTACCCTCTCCCTTTTACAGGAGAGGGTGGTTAGTTACTTAGATGGCTCAGTATATGATACTGGCTCCCATACATCGTAAGCTGTCAGCAAAACTGGAGCGATAACAGATGTGGCGAAGATGATAGATGCTACAACATCTGGAGCATTCAACTCGTAGTTAACACCTTCTACTTTGTTTTCCTTACTAGCCCAGCCATAAGGCTTTGCCGTAATCGTAGAGCCATCTTTCTTTTTAAAAGTCTTCTCGCTAGAACAAGAAGCGAACAAACTTGCAACGACTAAGGCTGCCAAAATAATCTTTTTCATATTACTTATATTTATATCTCATAAGGGTGGTTAGTTACTCTGTTACTTCTACGAACTCTCCGTTTTTAAGTTGATACCAAGTATCAGCCTTGATGCGTTCTCCATCAACGTAATCAGTCTTGACACACTTAGGTACGTATCTTTCTTTATCATCATTCCATACCCATTCGGTTAGCGTTATCCAAGAACCAACTTTAGCCTTTGCTCTAGAATTGCGTCCTGCGCACATGATTACAGAATCTTCTCCTGTGCTATCTATCTTAGCATAGTCGCCACTTGAACCAATCT
>ERZ1034730.61-NODE-61-length-47949-cov-22.646970_pt1 | contig 47949 bp, 44 predicted proteins | sample MGYA00520650_ERZ1034730 | MGnify/ENA primary metagenome ERZ1034730 (study PRJEB33766, sample SAMN09781702) | gut metagenome | biome: gut microbiome | host: Homo sapiens | place: Madagascar | study: EMG produced TPA metagenomics assembly of the PRJNA485056 data set... | reverse complement strand
TTGAGCGGTAAATTCCATCAATTTATATTTCTATTGTAAAGTACTAATAATCAAATATTTACGTGTTTTGTGACTTTGTGCGAGTAACAAAATAGTAACACTTAAATGTTAAATCTTGCAAAGTAACACGTTTGTATCATTGCAAAAGTAGTGCTTTTATTTTATACCGACAACTACTTTAACTAAGATTAACTATACCAAAATAACGTTACACTACATATCCACTATATATCCACTAATATAAAAATCTCAATGTTTTACAATTTAGCGATTTTTTGCATTTGGTAGTTTCAGAAATTGCTTCTATCTTTGCATTGTCAATGTTACGGTTGGCAGACTAAAGTAGTCCTCCTTTCAAGGCTTTTTTATAAGCCTACAAGATATGAACCTCTGAGTCGTTGTCCGTAACCAACACTCGGGGGTTCTTTTTTTTATGCTATGCAGAATATAAATATAACTATAGAACTTTTGAAAGCATACTCTTCAAGCAAGAGTATGAAAGAACTTCTTGCAGTTGCTATTTGGATAAAGATGCAGCATAGTAATTCTGTAATGTGGAATGTTACGGAATATAGATTAAGAAAGGAGTTACATATTGGAAAGCCAAAAGCAGAAAGACTTATTCAAGATATGAAGGATGATGACTTGTTTACCGTTGACGGAAACAAGGTTATTGTTCATTCATTCCGTGTCAACACGATAAAGTGGACTCGTAAGGGGCATGAGTATCGTGGTGCTATGGTCTGTAAGTTTGAGGTGAAAGAATATACATTGAAGGAATTATTCAATCTTATTAATGAGAAGCTTTTTGAGTTTCAGATTTGTGCTGCCGAGCATAAGGACTGTTGCATGAAAGCACCTGAGGGTGAAAAAGTCGGTGCCAAAGGTAAAGCAATCACAATAAAGCAATTTCAGAAGGCTCTCAATACAAGTAGTAGTTCTATTTCAAGAATCAAGAAAAGGCTTATTGCCAGTGGAAGAATTAATTCTTCTCTTGCCGAGAAACATTCCTTTGATATAAGGAATAACGAAGAAACAAAGAAAACTTTGCTGAGAACGAGAAAAACAAAAGCTGATTTCATTATTGGTACTCTTGGTTTTGTAGTTCTTGCCTGTTCTTATTCTATCGCTGATAGAGCGGTTTCGGATGGATTCAGACATCTTATCTATGGCAAGCAGAGTGAAAAGGTTATTCAGAGAGACATGAGTATTGGAGGAATCCCTGACGGATTTTTCTGTTAATTCTTATGTGTTTATTCTGGTAACCTACATTGTAAAGAAAGAAAATGTATTAAGTAAATTATTAGTTATGGATAAACCAACTTATGAAAAGTTCAAAAGATATTGTGTATCTAAGAACTATGGAACTGATAAATTCATCAAAAGTCTTTATGATTATCTTGATGAGAGAAAGTGGAAGAAGGCAAATGGAGAAGAACCTGTAAATTGGATGATTCTCACGGATGCCAATTATGGAGTGTTCAACGCTAAAGGGAAATTTTCTAAGACTATCAGAGAAAAAATGGCTGAAAAGTCGGATGATTTTGACCTAGTAGAGCCTTTTCCAGATAATGGCATGAACTATGTTGCCTATACGGATGGAAGTTGTGATAATAACTCTAAGTATAAGGCTGGAGGTTCGGCTTACATCGTGTTGAAGGATGGCGATATTGTCAAGATGAAGAACCATGGCAGACTACAGACGACAAACAATCGCATGGAGTTGCTTGCTATCATTAGTGCAGCTAAGTCTTGTCCTGATGGTGCTTATCTTGATATTTATACTGATAGCCAGTATTGCATACTTGTATTGGGGAAGAGTACTCCTCCGAAAAAGAATCCTGACCTCTATGAGTTGTATAAGAAATGCTCTGCTCATTTGGCAGGAGTTCGTTTTCACTGGGTGAAAGGTCACAATGGTGACAAGTATAATGAAATGGCAGATGATTTGGCTTATGGTGCATACTGTGACATCTGTGACCAATATAATATTGAAAAATCAAAAAGACATTAAAATTTTGGCTTTTTGCGCTTTCGTGTTGACAGTTTCTTCCGAGAAAAGATAAAGTCTTATGTGACTGAAAGTTTTTATTCTTTGCTTGAAGGGAGGTGGACTGATTATAGTCAATCAGGAGGAATTAATTGTAAGATCGGACAATGGAACGGAAGAACTTATATCTTGCCGAGTGATTGAGAATCCGATAAAATCCTCAAAATAAATAATTATGGTATCAGAATCAGCAAAATATTATCAGACTCACCCAGCAGCAAGGGCGAGAAAAGCGGCTTACGACACACGTTTCGAGTCTTCTCCTGCTCAGAAGGCTAAGCGTAGGGAACTGGCTCGGCACAACTCTGCTCACGATAAAAAGTATGGTGCAGCTTCTCGCAAGGGAAAGGATGCTTCACATACCAAGTCGGGTATCAGGTACAAACCTTCATCTGTCAATCGTGGTTCCAAGACAGACATGGCTGGAGATAGAAGGGCAAGAGGTGGTCGCTGATATTGATAAAAAATAGGGAGTGCTCACGCATTCCCTATTGTCGTCCTGATAATCTTTTAACCTTAATCAAAAACCTATAACCCAAAAAACTTATGAAATGTATTTAAAGCACAACACTAACCTTCTTCTTCTGACATCTGTCTCAACTTCTCGGTGAGAGCATTGTGAACCTCACGCTTATCATCAAGAGTGACAGTCTGTAGCTTAGGACAGTTGAATTCCAGAACCTTGATGAATGATGTGACCTTATCCTTCGGTTCACATTTATTCCAAGCAATCAGGAAGTCTTCCCAAGCCTCTCTTGTAAAGTCAGCACACAACTCACGAAACTCCTTTGTGATAGGAGACTCGTAGCCTTTCTGTTTTCCGCCAGTCTTCGCTCGACCTTTCTCGAACTGACCTTTAGCATTTCTGCCTGCTGCCATTTTCAAAATTATTTTGCTGCAAAGATAGCTATATCCTGATATGTGCTAACCTTATCCATTAACTTTGCAGACACCTTAATTAATAGATAAGATTACTATCATATAAGGTATGTGTATCTTTGTATCATTATTAATAATTTATAATTTCATATATATGATAGGTGCATTAATAGGTGCTGGGCTTGGGCTTGCAAGCAGTATCGCTGGCGGTATAGCTAACCGCAAGGCGAGAAAAAAGCAGGAGCAGATGCTTGCCCAGCAGCAGAGAGATAATCAGGCATGGTATGACAGGAAATATAATGAAGACCCTACCAAACGTGCCGACACAGTAAGGTTGCTCACTCAGATGCAGGAGCAGATTAAGAACAGAAACCGAGCAGCTAAGGGAAGACAAGCCGTAATGGGCGGTACGGAAGACTCCACTACTGCGGTGAAGGAGGCAAACAACAAGACTCTTGCTGATACTACGTCACAGATAGTCGCTGCAAACGAAGCTCGCAAGGATAATATCGAGCAGCAGTATCAGCAGAATAAGCGTTCAATACAAGGTCAACAGATGCAGATGGAAGCTGAAAAGGCTGGTGATACTGCAAACGTTGTGGCTGGTGTGGCTGGTACTGCTGCCAACATCGCTGCATCGCTTGATAGTGGTACTGGTGGAGCAAAGAAGGCTCCGAATATGAATGTGACTCAGGAGCAGTTGAATGGTATCGCTAAGGACTCAAATGATGTTCTTGGCTTGAAGGCTAAGGCTACGGCTCTTCCTTCTGAGGGTGACTTAAATAGCCTTGGGGCTAAACTTCAAAAGATCAAAGCATAGCCTATGAAAGCATCAGATATGTTAAGGAACAACAATGGCTTGAAGACTACACAGAGTGTACTCAACAAGCAGAAGAGTGGTGTGGACGCTGCCCAAAAGGCGAGTCCTGAGCAGATGAACATGAACACCGCACAAGCTATGTTGCAAGGAAAAGGAGAGCAACTTACTCCTCCAAAGGATGCGCACGAACAGGCAGCAAGGATGAATCAGCAGACTGCTGAGGGTATGCTCAACGGCTCTATACCTACAGACAATCCTTCTGTTCCTATCGTCAAGAAGGAGGAACAGAAACCTCAGCCTAAGCAGTTATCTTATGCAGATATGTATAAGATGCTGAATCCTGAGCGTGAGGAGACTGCCGAACAGAAGGCGAGTAGAGAGAAAAAGGAACGCACGAAGGCTCGTATCGCTGCACTGGGTGATGGTCTCCGTGCGCTCTCTAATATCTACTTTTCGACTAAGGGAGCCAAGGTGGTACACAATCCCGAGTCGGATATGACTAAGGTTGTGAATAAGCGCAAGGAGTACATGGATGCTCAGAGAGAAAGGAATCGGGCGGCATGGCTGGCTGGTTATCAGAGGGCGATGGCTCTTGATGAGGAAGCTCGAAAGAACGACCTGACCCTTGCAGAACAGATTAGGTATCACGATATGATGAACGAAAATAATAAGACGAAGTTAGACCAGAGTCAGCAGAGAATTGATATTAACAAAATGCGTATTACCAATCAGCAGGAATACAATCAGGCAAGACTTGAACTGGATAGACTTTGGAAGGAAAACTTGATAAGTCAAAGAGAAAGAGAACTTGCTATCAAGCTTCTGAATGCACAAGCTAGACAAATTGTTGCAAACAAGTCGGGAGGTGGTCGTGGCAGTCGTGGTGGTTCTTCTAAAGAAGACTGGGATTCTGAATATCTCAAACTGAATGGAGAACATCCTTCTGAGGTGGCAGAAGCTGGCGAAACCGTAGCAAAGGCAGGTATCAAGCCAAATACTGCTGCTGGACGAAAGCAAGTTGTGAAGATAGCCAGAAAAAAGATTGCTCATAAGGGTGGTGGTTCTACGAGTAACAATAGTCGAGCTAAGCAATTAGCCAAAAAGTACGGATTTTAAAGAGTAATATTATGCCAGATAATGTAGATAAGTTATTTGAAATAATGCAGGCGAATGGTGCTGCTAATGATAGAAATAAGTTCCGAAAAGTATTCTTGACTCCTGGTAATAAGGGTTATAAGATAAGAAAGGATATTTATGATGGTCTCAGAGCAGACGGCATTATAGATAGTCCTACTTACGAGGATTTTAGACGAAAGTTAAGACTTGTTGGCACTCCAACCGTCAACAAGTATCGTCAGCAAATGTTTAATTCTGTTGACCCAAATAAGAGCAGAGCATCAGAACTTACTCATCGAGCGGTTAGTCAGGCAAAAAGAGCAATGAATAATGTCCGTAAGCCTGTAACTGCAAAGGTTGTGGATAAGAAAGGTAAGCCAACTGGAGAGGAGTTTGCCATTACTCCTGCCAAGACCGTAGAAGACCTTGATAGAGAGTATGCTCAGGAGACTGTAAAGAACTGGGAGAATGAACTGCATGACCAGATGGCTGATGCCGACAAGGATGCAGCAAAGATTAGCGATATGTTCAAGTCCTTCATCGGTTCTACGAATGAGGTCGGTAGCGTGTGGGGTAATATGACAAGAGGTGGCGGTATCGCTGGTACTCCTCATAGTGTTACTACCAACAACGGTATCTTGGAGAACACAAAAGCTCGACAACTTCTTGCTGCTCGTGATTACAATCGCAAGAGAAAGGAACTCTTACAGTTGGAGCATGATTCAAGAAATGGTGCAATCTTTGACGATCATTCTTTTTTTAGAGGAATGTATGATGCTGCTAAAGATACTGGATTCCTTACTGGCGGTGCGTCTGACATTATCAATGCTGGCTCCTTGCTTGCGACCAAGCAGGATTTGGATAATGGTATTCATACCGAAGCTGGAGATATGCTGATGCAGCAAGCGGTAAAGAATAGCGATGCACAGAGTCAGTATGATGACAATAAGGGATGGATGTACACTGGTGGTGTTATCACTACCAATATGGCTCCTTTTATGATGCAGGTTGCCAGTGCAGGATTCTCCAAGGGTTTGAGTACTTCAATCGGCAAGGTTGTGCAGGGCGCAGCTTCCAAGGTGGCACTAGGTACGATGAAAAAGGCGGCAGGATTTGCAAGTGCAGATTTGGCTAAGAACATCGGTAAGTTCACTGGTCTTACTACAAAGGCTTTCGGCAAGGCTATCCAGTATGGAATCGTTGGTGCTGCACAAGCCAATACGGTTGGTCTCGGAAATGTTGCTAACGATGTGATTAACCGCTATACGGGTCAGGTCTATCAGGATGAGCAGGGCAACTACAAGTTCGGCACTTTTGATAGCGATGGTAAACTTGTGCATGAAGGCGGTGAAGACTTCCTTACTGCCCTTGTAAAGGGTGAAGCGGCTCAGACCATTGAGTTTGCTACAGAATTGGCTGGCGGTGGCATTGATGCTGCTGGTACTGCCCTGAAGAACTTCGTTACCAAAGGTGGCAAGAAAATTATCAACAAGTACAACATGGAGAATGTTTCCAAGGTGATTGACTTCTTGCTTAATAATAAGGTGTCAAAGAATGCAAGATACTTGAAGGCTGGTGCTGACAGAACTCTTGGTAAGGTTGAAGTGAATAGTATTATCGGTGAGTCTCTGGAGGAAGAGTTGGGCATCATCGCCAATACGGTCTTTACTGGTGACAATAAAATCTCAGACTTGTGGGATGAAAAGCAGCAGTCACAGATATGGGGCGGTATGCTCTTGTCTATCGGATTGATGAAGGGTGCTGTTGCTCCTTTCCATGCTTATAATGCCAAGCAGTATTATTCCTATAAGCATAAGCTAAACAAGGCTGATGTAAACTTGTCTCAGTTGCTCGGTAAGGAGAAGTGGGAAGAACTCCGTAATCAGATTGATGCTACAACAAACGAGGATATGCCTGAAATGGTAAACAAAATCAATCGTGATGTTGCTCTTGGTAAGAACAGACAGCCAGTGCGTGAGTATATTCAGAACTTGCTCATCATGCGTGGTTATGACATTGGTAATATGCTTGCAGCAAAGAAGGCAGTTGAAGATAAGGGTGAAGGTGTCTCCGTGAAGAATATGGAGAAGAATCAGGCATATCAGCAGGGTCGTGATGCTTACGGCTATGATACACATGAGATTCAGTTAGACCAAGAAGACAAACAAAAGTCTCTTGCCCAACTTCTCGGTATATCAGAGCAGCAGTTGGCATCCATGAGTGATGAGGAGCTTGAATCATTCTCTGGTCGTGATGATAATATTGATAGGGCTATTTATGACTACCAGTTGTCGAGTGCTCGCTATGAAGGTGTTGTTGATAACGCAAGAGACCAGATAGATTTGGAGGTTCAGAGAGCAGCACAGGCGGTTGATATGTACACGGACAAGTCTCGTAATACTATCCGAAACGCTACAATCAAGGCTACTGGCGGCTTGGAAGACTATGGTGTGTATATTATTAATGGCAATATTGCTACCCATGATGATGGCTCTATTGACATTAGTAATAGCGATGATATGATTCTGTATTATGACCCAACTACTAATACGGTTAAACATGCTGATGCCATGATGTTTGCTGAACTGGGTAGTGAGGAGAATGCTGATGAAGTGAGAAGTCAGGCTATGGCTGATGCCAAGGAGAAGGCTATCAAAGAAACTACTGGTATCATTGATGGTGTTGTTGAGGTAGGTACTCAGTTCAAGACCGTTGATGCAGACGGAACAGAGCATACTTATGAGGTGCTGGCTGATAATGGTGATGGTACTGCCATGATAACTATTGATGGCAATATACCTACAGAACTTGTCAAAGGTGAGAATGTTCAGGTTCCAGTCTCGTTTGAAGAGTTGCAGAAGATGAAGGATGCTTCTGACCAGCAGAGATTGCAAGCGGCAAAGGCTCAGCGAGAACAGATGGAGAAGGAGCGTGCTGAGCAGCAGATGCAATTACAGACTAAACAAGCAGAGAATCCTGCTCAGGAAGATAATATCCAGTCAGCACCTATCGAAGATAACATAGACTACTCTGATATAATCAGAGAGGATGGTAAGGTTCAGATGGTAGATGTTTCTGATAAGGATGGAAATAATCTGTTCCCTGATGCTAAAGATGTGTTCTATATCCAAGGAAACAAGATGAGAACCAAGTTTGCTTACATTGATGCAAATGGAGAGTTGAAGACTCAGAGTTTCCCTACTGGATTGGTTAAGATAAAGACAAGGGGTGAAGTATCTGTTGATGATTACAAGAAGTATCGTGCTACGATACTCTCTGCTGAATCTTCTGCTATGCCTGAAACCTCAATGATAGAGGATAATAGTGGAGAGAATAGAGGTGAGAAAGAGGTGGAAGCTCCAACAATAGAGGGAGAGACTGCTGCTCCTGTTGAGGAGACTGCTGCTCCTGAATCTGCTGAGACTCCTGCAACAGAACAGACTCCTGCTGCTCCTGCTATTACTCTTGAAGATGGAACTATCGTACCTATGCTGGAGGATAGAAATCCTGACTTCTCAAAGCTGACTGCCGAACAGACTGCTGAGTTGTATGACTCTCAGTTTGGTGAGGATGCAGATGGTATCGTGTCTGGATATGTGTCTGATGCAAAGAAGGCACTCGACAAGGCTAACAACATGACCGTGAAAGGTAAGACTTTCGTGGAACAGAAGGCTGCCAAGGATGCAAAGGAGAAGGCTATTGCTGATGCTCAGGTGGCTTATGACTCAGCTATTGCTATCCGTGATGCTTATAATGAGCGACAACTTGCCAAGGTGGAAGATACTGCTGATGGCAGAAAGAACCTTATTGAGAAGGCAAGAAGAAGGTTTTCTCGCTTGAAGAGTGCGGTGAAGGATGATGCTGAGGCGGTTGCTCAAATCTATAAGGAGACGGTTGGCTCTCTCCTTCATCGTCTGTATGATGGTACAGGCATTGATGTGACAGATACCAATCCGCTTACTGCTGAGGAGTATGTAGCAAGTAATCTCAGTGCCCACACTCTCAACTATGAGGGGACAGAAACAAGCAAGGGTGTTAAGCAGGAGACTGGATTGAGCAGAGAAGACTTTGCCAAGACCCAGTTGCTCGCTGCTGATGGCAAGGGAACTACTATTGATGCGCTCGTTCATAGCTTGTGGGAAAATCGCCCATCCAACCTTGATTCGCTCAACACTCAGGATATTCGTAACGCACTTATCGGTGTACTCACAAGTGGGTTCAAGGCATCGGAAGCAAGAAGTTATGTTGAGAATATTCGTATCGCTCAGGCAGAAAAACTAATTGAAGAAGAAAGAACTGCTGCTGAGAATGCTGCATATTACGAGCAACAGAAAGCTAAGGAGGAGGAAGAAAAGAAAAAGGCTGAACTGGAGAAGAAAGCAGAAGAGGAAAAGAAAAAGGTTGAGGAAGAGAAGACCGAGGATAATGAGCAGACAAAGTTCCCTGACAAACTAAAGGAGGGGAGTAAGGCTATTGAAGCTCCTGGGGATGCAACGGATGAGAATCCGCTTGGCTTGCAACTAAGCAAAGATAAGGTTCCGTTTAAAATTGAAGGAGGAAAGAGTGGAGAGACGTATGATATTAACGATAAGGAAGATAGAAAACGACTTGTAGCAGAGAACTCTGTAGATGATAAGGATATTCTTGATATTGATATGCCTAAGCACGTACACAAGGCTATTAAGGAATTGTGTAAGAAGATGGGACTGAAGGTTCAGTTTCTTTATATGGGCGCAAGGTTAAATGGTTGGATAGAGAATGGAACTATGTATCTTGCTCTAGACACAGAGAAGGCTACTCAGTTTGTCTTTGGTCACGAAATGACTCATGCCATCAAGCAGAAGAATCCTGAGGCATACAAAGAACTTGCTAAGGTTGCTATGGTGGTAACAACAAGGAAGAAGTTTGAGGAAGACTTGGCAAAGGTTTATCGAATCTATCATAATGCTTCGGGATATAACAATATTGATGATTTCGTTGAAGAGGTTATTGCTGATAACATAGGCAAGTTCATTAACGACTATGACTTGGCTCAAAGATTTGTGCTTCGTCTAAATCATCCTGTATTGGCAACGATTCTTCATGCTATACAGAAGATAAAGAGTCTGTTATATGGAGACTTCTACAAGTCGGTAGATGCTTTGGAGCGTATCGTTGAAAAGGCTTACGTTGATACTGCCAATGGTGAGGTGACAAACTCTGAGACTGGCGAAGATGTTTCATTCTCTCTCCGTCAAAAGCCTGAGCCTAAGAAGAAGGGTGTCGGCTACAAGGTGTTCGTGCTAAAGGATGGCAAACTCTATCCACCAATGGTAGCGAACCCTAATGGTGCTGCTACTCCAGTGGGTGTATGGCTCGATGCTGATGCTGCTCCTATTGCAGGAGAAAGCAAGACTGGCAGACCTCAGGTTAAGCAGGGCGGCAAGGGAACACAAGGCGGTAGCGGTAAGCTAGCCTATAGACCAGGCTGGCATCTTGGTGTAGTGCCTTACGCTATCCAGTTCAACCGCAAGGATGCTGAGGGAAACAAGACTCTCTTCCCTAAGAACTTCGTCTTCGCTGAGGTGGAGTATGCTGCTGATGTTGATTATCAGGAAGAAGCTCGCCAAGAGGGTATCAATCCATCGGGCAAGTATCAGCATTCACTCGCTGGCTTGAAACATCTGCCTACTGATGGCTATTATATGTATCGTACCAACCCGAACCCTGAGACTGACCCTTGGGTGATTACTGGTGCGATGAAGGTGAACCGTATCTTGACCAGAGCAGAGCAAGCGGAACTTGTGAAGAATGCTGGTCGTGAACCTCAGCAGATTCAGGAGGGCGATATTGTTACTGATGATGTTGTGAACAGCATCAATCAGGAGATAGCTGATGCTCCTAAGTTCTCGTTGAAGGTATATCATGGTAGCGGTGCTGACTTCACAGAGCAAACCAAGTTCTCTCTTCGCTTGAAGTCTGCCATTGACGAGACAGAAACCAATCCGTCTGACGCACAGAAGGAAAACGGTAACTATAAGAAAGGACACATCAAGTTCGGTGGCTACGATTACACAATAGAAAATCCAAAGGGTTCAACTCGCTCAGGCAAGGATGCTAATGGCAAAGAGTGGAAAGTAACCATGCACGATACCTATGGCTATATCCGTGGTAAGTTTGGTAAGGATGGCGACCATCTGGATATGTTTATCAACGACAAGGCAGACCTTGATAATTGGAATGGTGATGTGTTTGTCGTTGACCAAGTAAATCCTGATGGCTCGTTTGATGAGCATAAGGTGATGTATGGCTATGACTCCATGGATGATGCAGAAAAGGCTTATCTCGCCAACTATAGCAAGGGATGGCAAGGTCTTGGCAATATCACTGGAGCAAGCAAGGCTGAGTTCGATAAGTGGCTTGATACGAGCAATCGTAAGCTAAAGCCATTTGCTGACTATGCAAAGGTAAAGTTCTCTCAGGCGCAGTCTGTTTCTGAACCTCGTTACTCGTTGAAGGATATAAAGCCTGTAGGTGTTGGTGCTTTCGGAAATATATACAATCAGTTCCGTGGTAAAGCTAAAGCAGCTATAGAGTTTTTGAAGAAACTTGGTAGCGGTGAGGCAACTGCTGCACTACATCATCATACTATTGGTGATATATCTTTGGTATGGGGAGATAAAAAGACTGGTCTTGATAAGATTCTGAGAAAGCATCCTGAGGTCGTTGACAATTTGCAGTCTATCATAGATAGTATGGAGGTTGTTCAGGAAAGCGACAATCGTATCAAGTTGGAATCACCTACACACTTTGCTGTTGTAAGTAAGGAGTATAAGGGTGAACCTAGAGAACAATGGTTGTTGACTGCATACGAGAAAAGAGAATCCTTGGAAAATGGCAAGAGTATGGACACTGCCACTTCTTCGTTGGGAGGTGACACAGCTCTCTCCCAATCCAAGGGTTCTGCTGCAAAGATAGACAATTCTTCTGAAACTGCCAAGGAAAATGGAGAAAAGTTTTCATTGAAGGATGATGAATATCTTAAAGCGGTGGAAAATGGCGACATGGAAAAGGCTCAGAAAATGGTGAATGAAGCTGCCGAGGCTGCTGGCTATTCTACCGATTCCAGCTATCAGGGCACTTCTGCCTTCAATGGTTCTGCACCTTGGGGCAATGGCTACTTCTTGACCAAGGAAGAGCGCAAGGAGGCGTGGGATAATGATGAATATGACGGAGACCAAACTTTGGGTGATTATATCCATCGTGGTATAGATGCGATGAATCTCGATTTCATAGCATTAGACCCTCGTAATTATCGTGCAGCTGACCCTATGCGCAAGGAGGCTATTGATAACGTGCGTAACGCTATCCAGAAGAAGAGTGAGACTATTACCATGTATAGAAGTGTTCCTTCTGATGTTAAGGAAGGTTCTTTCAGAAATGGTGATTGGGTTACTCCAAGTCGTGCTTATGCGGTTGATAATGCTAAGGTTCATGGTTGGGGTGATAACTTCAATATTATTGAACAGAAAGTTCCTGTTGATGAAATATGGTGGGATGGTAACGATATAGCTGAATGGGGCTATGGTCGTGAAGAGGACTATGCCAATGACACCGATTTTGCCTATAAGAACACCAAGAACAACCGAAAGTTACTTGATGCCGTCACATACGATGACAAGGGAAATGTCATTCCTTTGTCTCAACGTTTCAACTCTCGCAAGTCCGATGAGCGTTATCAGAAGGGCAGCTCTGCCTTGAAACCAACACGTCAGGAAGAGGTGTTGCGTGATGCCGTCATCGACAAATTACGTGAGGGCGGCATGGACGTGATTACCGACGTGGAAGAAGGGCAGAGAGTGATTGAAATGGAGAACGGTGTAAGAATGAGTGCCAAGAAAAAGAGAGCACTTGAAACCGCCTCGCTTGGAGCAAATCCAAGGTCATTAACTGCCATTTCAAGTGCTGACGGTGCAAAGATACTAAAAAATCTTGATAGTCTTGTCAAGAATTTAGAAAACTCTCCAACTCAGCCGAAAACTTTCATAGGAGAAATGGCAGACGCTCTTGGCATAGACATGAAAGATAAGTCTAGCAAGTATGCCACGTTTGAGTGTAAGAATGGCAATGTGGTAACTGTCCGTGTCAGCGACCATAACGCAACCGTCTCCAACCTAGACACAAACGGACAATCAGATGCTATCAGTGTCGTTGTTACCAATAAGGACAACAAAGGTATTACCAATGATGGTGATGCTCATATCGTTGAGTTCTACTATAATGCCATTAAGTTGCGCAAGGCTGAGGGCAAACCTTTGGCAGACATCGCTAATTCTATCAAGCAAGCACTGTATAGTGGTGAGTTCAAGGACACGACTGGACTTGCTGAGAAGCAGGAGGTGAATGCCAACTACATTCGTGAACAGCGAGTATATCATGGTAGCGGTGCTGACTTCACAGAGTTTGACTTCGACCACATGGGCGAGGGTGAAGGTTCACAAGTGTTTGGCTGGGGTGGCTACGTTACCTCTTCCCCAAAAATTGGAAAGTACTATGCCGAGAGTGGCAGAAAAGACAAGTATTTTGTCTATAATGGGGAAAAACTGGACTGGCGACACATGTCGGCAACTCTTAGTGGTATTGTTGGCATGGATGGAGTTTCTAAGGCAGATAACTTCCTTGTGAATGTTGATAGAATGGGGGTAGAAAAGGCTAAACAAAAGCTAAAAGACTCCATTGATGAATATCAAAAGTTGTATAAGGAGAATCAAGGAGATTTCTATAAAAAGCAGATTGATGTAATGAAGAAATTGCTTGACTTAAATTTGTCTGTCGAAACTCCAAAGACTTCTCTCTATGAGGTGGATATACCTGATGATAATGGCAGCAACTATCTGGATTGGGATGCGCCTTTGTCAGATGAGCAGAAGAAAACAATCGTGAAGACATTAAAGCGATTAAAGATAGACTTTGCCGATTTAGAAAAGCATGGTTTCTCCTTGGATGGTTCTTTTGGTGATAATGTCTATGGGTATCTAAATTATGCTCTAAGAGATACTAAGAAGTGGCAAGATGTGAATGCTCTTCGTGCAGTGAGCAAGTTCCTCGCTTCTCTTGGCTACACTGGCATTAAGTACAAGGCTGGTCGTAACTTCGGTGGTGCAGAGGAAGGTGACACTAACTATGTCATCTTCAAGCCAGAGGATATGCAGATAAAGAATCATGTGAAGTTTTTCCGCACTCCTAACGGTGAGGCATACGGTTACACCGTAGATGGCAAGATTTACATCGACCCTCGTATTGCGAACAGTGAAACTCCTATCCATGAATATGCCCACTTGTGGGCTGAGGCGGTTCGCTCTGAAAATCCTAAGGAATGGGAGAACATCGTGAACTTGATGAAGGGCTTGAAGCCAGTCTGGGATAAGGTGAAGAAGGAATATCCTCACTTGGAGTCGGACAGCGACCTAGCTGATGAGGTATTAGCCCAGTACTCTGGTAAGCGAGGCGCAGAGCGTCTTCGCAAGGAGTATGATGCCATTGTCGATGGTGATGGTAGTATCACCGAAAAGGCAAAGGCGATGTATGCCCTACAGCGATTGAAGAAGGTTCTTGCCAAGTTCTGGAAGAAGGTTGCCGACTTCCTTCACATCCACTTCACCACAGCTGAGGAGGTAGCAGACCGTGTGATGAAGGACTTGCTCGATGGCATTGACCCACGAGAGGCTGCCAAGGCTGCTAAGGCTTCAAGGGATGCGGACAAAACCATGTTTGGTATGCACAACATCAGCCTTGACAAGCTACGCAAAGCTATCAAGCAAGGTGGCTTTGCCGCACCTTCCATGGGCGTGATAGACTCCAAGAACGGAATTTATTCGGGCTTTGGCGAGATTACATTGATACCGAAGGCAGAAAAAATTGCCAAGAGAACAGGCAAGAACATCGGCACTTATGCCGCAGATGCATGGACTCCTATCTATCCTCCAGTAGAAAAGAAGTTTGGTGGCAATGGTGGTGATGTCGCTTACGACGACATAGAATCCGTTCCAAAGGAAATGCAAAGTCTCACAAGAAATGCCATCAACAGCTTCATGGATGGTCGTGATACAAACAGTTTAGCTTATCTCTATTTGCATGAGAAAGGAAAAGCTCCTGAGTTGGTTCATGTTGAAGGCAAATATCCAAAGGAACTTCATGATGAGGTGAAGGGTATCTTGGGAAAATTAAATGGTATCTATAATACTACGGATGAGCAAAAGGAGAAACTCCTTAACTTGTTTATTCGTGAGGTGTATGATGGCAATAAGGAAGAGTTTGACAATGACATCAAGAAATTCATTAAGAAAGACGAGGAGTTTATCAAGAAAAGACCTAACTCCAATATTTCCAAGGACAAACAACTTGATGTTGATTGGATGAAGGAACATGGCTATGACTATGGGGCTTTGTCTCGTTTCGTTGATGGCATACTGCGTGATGCGGAGACTTCTGGTAAGGTGGATGAGAATGCAACGATGAAAGCTGCACAACAATACATTCAGGACAAAGGCATGAAGGAAGACTTCGATTCATGGAAAGAAAAACTCAATGACCGCTACCAAGTGGAGGAGGTAATCTTTGCAGGATATAAGGATGATGGCAACCGCAAGTATTTGCCTAACACCGTTGAGAATGCGGTGAAGGTAATGAAACAAGATGGCAAGAATGCTTCCGTTGGTTCGGCTTCTTTCAGTCATTTCGTTGCATCTATATTGAAACCGATGGGGACTCTTGACCAAATCAGAAAGAAGAAGGGTAATCTCACAGGAAACTATGAGGACGTTGAGAAGTTCCAAGAGAAATGGCAACCTGTATATGATGAGTTGGCTGACAAGATGCAACCTGATGCAGAACCATTTGAAAGCTATGGCATGGACAGATTGGAAGATGCTGCCACACAGAAGAATCCAAAGAAATATGCCAAGGATGAGTATGGTGTGGACTTGACAGACGAGGACATCGACAAGTTGAATGAACTTATTGATGCTGTAAAAAATGAGAAGCCTTCCATCTACTTTGAAACCAAGTTTATGCGCCCATACGGTCTTGACGAGTTTGAGAAGGCTATCGTTCCAAACGATACTCCAAGCGATGTGGTAGATGCCTTGAAGATGGCAGGTATTGATGTGAGCAGCTATGAGCGTGGAAATGCCGAGGATAGACAGAAGGTTACTATGGATGCTATCAATAGTAGCGACAATATTCGTTTCTCTCTGAAATCTATGATGGAGAAACCTGAGGGATGGAAACAAGCCAACAAGAAGACTATTCATATTGCAGAAGCTATTGAGCGTGACCCTAAGTTTTCTTTGAAGAATCTTGATGGAACTCTCATTAAGGCTGGAACCTACTTTAGTGGTGGCGGTCTTGTTGAGGAAGGCTTGAAGGGTATCATCGACCCAGTGGTGGCAGTGGAGTATGACGAGAAGATAAGCGGTGTATATCGCAACAACTTCGGGCAGCACATCGTTACTGCTGATGTTCGTGACGTTGACCCTAAAGAGTTGGTGAAGCAGATAGATGGTGAGGTAGAGTATTTCCACGCTTCTCCTGTCTGCAAGAACTATTCTCAGGCAAAGAGTAACCATGCTGAGGTGGAACTTGACAAGGAGACTGCTGCTAGTACAGCCGAGTTTATCAATGCCGTAAAGCCAAAGGTGGTGACCATTGAGAATGTGAAGGGCTATAAGGATTCGGAAGCGATGAAGATTATCACGGATGCGCTGGATGCCAACGGCTACACTTGGGATGCAGATGTCTATAATGCTGCTGACTATGGCGGCTACACCAACCGTGAGAGATTGATTGTCCGTGCGGTTCGTGATGGTAAACTCCCTGCCAAGCCTGAGAAGATGGCACGAAAGAGTGGATGGTATGAAGCTGTGGCTGATATTATCCCAACCCTGACCGAGAAGAAGAATGGTGTGGCTCCTTGGATGGATATTCGCTTGAAGGCTGATGGCATTGACTGGAGAAACATTGACAAGCCATTATATGTTATGGGAAGTGCCTATGCTGATGGCAAGGTTCCCCATGCCTTTGCTGATGAACTCCTGCCAACACTCAGAACGAAGAGTGGTGACGTGATTGTGATGCCTGACGGCAAGGTATATCGTGCCATGGGCAGAGTGCTCGCTAGAGTATCAGGAGTGAGCGATGATTACAAGATGCCATTCTCAGAGAACCTGAGCCATACCATCATCGGCAACGGAATACCAACCCAGTTGACCGAGCATGTGATTGCTCCACTCTTGCAGAACACCTTGCGCCCAACTACTCCTGAGAAAGGCAATACCAAGTTCTCTCTCCGTGGCTCCACACCTTACGACAAGCAGATGGAAGAGTGGATGGAGAAGAATCATTTAGAAAAGGGTGCTGTTCCTATGGAGAAACCTATCATGAAGGAAGGCGAGAATATCTTTGATTACGCCAATAGAATGGTGGAGTGGACTCGAAATCAGAACTTGTGGAAGACTGCTCCTAAACAGACTGGATTCCAAGATGCACTCGAAAAGTGGAAGGCAGACAATGGTCTGTCTCCTGATGCTTATCCACCAGTCCGTCCTCATCGTGAAAACTATTCAACTGAAATCGGTTATGCCGAAGACTTGGAAGAGTACAACAAGAAGAAGGAACTCTGGAAGTCTGCACCTAAGCCAAAGGATTTTGATTTGTCCGTTGATTTGGAGGATATGAACAAGCAGCTTCGTAATATCAGAAGAGCGGTTCTGAATCAGAAGAACTATGATCAGAGAACGGTTAAGGCGGTATCTGACCTTGTAAGAAAGATGCTCAACATCGGATGGGGTGACGGACTGAGCAGGGGTAAGGTGGGCAACCTTCTCTCTGCTGCCAAGAATGCCACTGGAGCAAATGACGTGAAGAAGTATCTCGACAAGGCTATGGGAATCCTTGCTGAAAACTATCTCAACCGTCTCTCTACTGCTTACGACAACCTTATCAATACCAAGGGTGCAAGGGCAGACCAGAGCGGTGTGATTAAGATGGGTTCTCTTGATGCCAATGGTCAGGCTTTCATGAGCGAGTATAAGAAGGCTATCAATATGGATGATAAGTCTCTGAATAACTATATCGCAAACATTGAGGAAGATTCTGCCAAGAATGAGGACAATGTGGAAATGAATGACTACAGACTGGCTGGCATTCAGGCTGCCATCATATTCAAGCAGCAGATTGGCGGCAATGATGCCGATATTGCCGAGTTGCAGAGACAGATTGGCGAGTTGAAGAATAAGAAGGATGCTACCAAGGAAGACAAGGACTTGTTGAAGTCATTGGAAAAGAAACTCTTTGAGAATAAGTTTGACCGCATTACAATGTATGAGAATCTCCTGAATAACATTCAGAGAATGGTGAAGGAAAGTAAGGGTAGGGCAAAGGAGTTCCGAGAAGAGATTGCCGAGCACAAGAACGAAATCCTGCATCGTGCCAACTTGGATTTGGAGGGTGTGGATTCTACCTATTATGATACCACAACAGCCAAGAAGAAGTTGGTGAATAATGATTTGCAGCGTGCTGTCTTCTCTTCCACCTATACCTTTGAGCAGTTCTTGAAGTTCTTCGGTAAGCATTCAGCAAATGGCGAGGGTCGTTTGTATAACTACTTTCATAAGCTGAACCAAGATGCGCTTGATGAGGAACAGCTATATAATGAAATGAACCGAAATGCCCTTGATGAGAAGACCAAGGAACTGTTCGGCAAGAAGAAGTTTATGAAGCTGGTAGGTATAGATGGTAAGGGTATGAAGGAAATGGATATTGAGGTAACTGACTACTCAAACAAGAAGACTGGCAAGCGTACTATCCACCTGAAACAAGGTCAGATGTTATATATCTATCTCGTCAATAAGGAGACGGATGGAGAAATGAAATTACGTGCCATGGGTATTACAGAGGAAGATGTGGCTGCAATCGAGGAAAATCTTGACCCAAGAGTGAAGGCTATGGGTGAGTGGTTGCAGGATGAATACCTTCCTGAGTGTCAGAGAAGATACCAAGCTACTCATACTAAGTACTTCGGTGCTCCTATGAAGGAGGTGGAGAATTATTTCCCTCTTGCCATCAATAACCGAGCAAGAAACGTTAAGGAAGATGTGAATCAAGATTCTGATGCAATGAGTCAGTTGGCTGGTACATCTACTGGTGCTATTGTTACTCGTAGAGTGAATGTGATTCCTCTTGATATTGAGAATGCTGATGCCTTTGAGGTTGCCTTCAACCATTTGCAGGAAATGGAGGAGTGGTCGGCTATGCTGCCATTCAGACAAGACGTCAATACGCTGTTGTCTTACACTCATTTCAGAAACCAAGTACAGAATATGAGTTCCGTGGCTTATGGTAGTGGTAAGACCTTGTGGGATGAGTTCAAGCAGACCGCACAGATTGCTGCTGGCACATACAAGCCAAAGGTGAATGCTGGTATGATGGATAGCAGGATTGCTGCTGCCATGGGTGGTATTGCTGTTGCTAAGATTTCGGGTCGCTTGTGGACTGCCATCAAGCAGAGTCAGTCAGCAACGGTATTCCTTCCTGAGTGTGACTTTACCCGATTCGTGAAGAATGGAGTTAACCCTTACGGCTCATGGAAGTGGGCGATGGAGAATATTCCTGATTTCAGAAAGCGTGTTGAGAATATGACCTATGGCGATGTGAAACTGAGACAGTATCTTGATGAACTGGAGAAGTGGCATGATTGGACTAAGACTATATCCAAGATAGGTATGGCTCCAAATATCCTTGTGGATGGAATAACTTGTGCTGTAGGTGCTCGCTCAGTTTATGAAACAGAGGTGAACCGCCTGACCAAACTAGGCTATCCAAAGGAGAAGGCTGAGGAGAAGGCTTATTATAAGGCTGTGGCTGCATACAACAAGACACAGCAGTCTTCTGGTGGTATGTATTTATCCCCTATGCAGGTGGATAGAACTTATGCGTCTGCCGCTCTCTCACTCTTCAAGAATGCCAACTACGCTTATGGACGTATGCAGATTGAGGCATGCCGAGGACTGGCGAGAACCTATGACTTCTGGGGTGGAAAGCATAAGACTACGCTTATTGAGTCTATGACCCGACAAATCATGGAAGAGGATGGACTTGACGAGAATACTGCAAGGGCTATAGCCAAGGCTACATACAACAGAACTTTCAGACAGAGCATCGGGCGATTGATTAACTTTGCTACTCTCGTTCCTGTCTCTTGGGCTTTATATAAAGTACTTCCTTACTTGCTCACTGGCGATGATGATGATAAGAAGAAGGATATGATAGAGGAAGCTGTGCTCAAAGGATTTGCCACATCTTTGTCTGACAACTATGTGATTCCGTTTGCATCGAACATTCTCAATGCAGGATTGAAGGTGGAGGATGGCAAACCAACGTTTGACCCTGAGGTGTTCAAGTGGCAGAACCTTTACATCAATCCTGCCACATCAGACTTGGCTAACATCTATTCAATGATAGGAAACCAGAAGTGGTATTCTGTAGCAAACAAGTTGGGTATGCTTGGAGTTCAATCGCTCATAGGATTCAATCCTGAGACCGTGGGCGCATTATATCAGGCATTCTCTGAGGCAGACTATGATAATGGTAATACGGCTAAGGAATGGCAGATAGGTATCTTGAAGGCTATCAGTGCTCCTGAGGAAAGCATCCGTGAGTTGTATATGGATGAACTGGGATTGAAGAGTGGAGACATCAATAAAATCCCATTGGCAGAACTCGAGAAGAGATATGCTGAGAGACAAATCAATCGTGATAATCTCCTGTCTCAGATTGGTATGGATGCCGAGACATTCAACGGCTATGTTGACAAGTACCAGAAGTCCTTTGAGAAAAAAATCAAGGATAAGATGGATAAGTGGGATGAGTATGATAAGAAGAAGGCTGATGAGTTCTTTGATACCACAACTGACCCTAAGTTAAAGGATATGATAGCCAAGAAACGTGTTAAGGATGCCAATGCTGCTGCTGATGAGCAGATTGCAAAGGAAGGTCTTGACCAAGAGAAGAAGGGTAAGGAGCCTTACGAAACGGCTTACGATGCAGTAAAGATGTCTATTGATGTGGCAGAAGATAATGCTATCAGTACATACAACAAGGTGCTCAACAAGCGATACGCTGCCCTGAATGATGAGTACAACAATCAGACAGATGCAATGAAGTACATCTTTATGAGTAAGCATCCAAACTTCAAGGCATACAAAGAGTTGGAATCCGAGTACACCAATTATGGTAAGAAGATAAAAGAGTTGAAGGAAAAACTGGTTTCTGCTGACGGATATGATGCCAAGCAGACAATCCTAAAACAGATTCGTGCCGAGCGAGAGAAATTTAGTGAACTGCAATCCAAGGTAAGATAAACAAAAAAAAGCGAATGCTAAGAAAAAATAAATATGGCTATCCCCTGAAAGTATAAGGCTTTCGGGGGATATTTACTTTCATTCTGAAACTTTTTGTTTCTTTAATTTGAGTAAAACTTTCAATCTGTAAGTATTTGCAAAGTTTAATACTTAAAGTTTTACGTAAATCAATATATTCCATTCCTTTTTATTAGATTTGCCAAATCTAAGAACGTTTATAAATTCTATAATTTAATAATTCTCAATCAAAAAATAAACTAAAAATGAAGGCTTATGAAACAAGATGACGATGAAGACCAACGGGTCAGGAAATTGATAGGAGAGATAACTAAACTTCTCCCTGAACGCAGTAAAATAAAAACAGATTTACTCTACTTCAAGTATGCTCCAATATTGGTCATGCTTATCAGATGGTATGGTGTATCTCAGTTTTATGACAACAAGATGGAGATTACCCTTTGGTATGAAGAGAACGAGGAACCAGTCTGGTTCTTCTATTTCATCACTTATATCCTTTATCCGATTTCCCTTTGGAAAGGTCAGGTGTTGCACAGATTGTGCGTAGAGTGGCGAATACCTATCTTGTATATTGCAGGAGTCAATGTGATACACATCATGTTCGGTTCTATTGTTGTCACAAACGATATGTATTATTGTGATATGTTCCTGATTACACTCATTCTAATTCTATATGCTTATGTCGCAATTAGTAAATTACAGAATCATAGAGGCAGGACTTCGTGTTCTTGCTGATAAAGCGCATGAATCAGCAGTAGCGCAAGAAAAAGGCAAACCAATACCTTGTGGTCTGTCAGAAGGGGACTTGGAACTGGTAGCACTCCTTACCGCTATGATGAATGATACGCAAGCCAACAAGGGATGGTGTGCTCACGAAATGGGCAAGTCTATCTCGTCATTCGAGAAGTATGTTCACGATGGCAAGATACCAGAAGGCATCCATGACCAGTTTGGGCATGAGAAAAAGTGGAATAAATCCCTTATCCGATTCTTTGCTAATAAGAAGGCTTTCTTCCGTAAGCAAGCAAAGAAGTATGGCATAAATATTTAGGAATAGCTAAACTGATACATATAGGAGAAACTAAATAGCCTCTCCTATACTCTTATGACCTTTTCCGTAACCACAAATCGCTGCTATTCAAACACTTAAACAACCTTTTACGAGTTTATCTATCTCTATCCATATTATTCGTATCTTTGTGCTCGTAACGTTACGTAGTATTAATCAATTAATGTTTAACAAAAGATTCAGGATAATATGGAAAGTAAAACGTATGTATTCGGAAACGAAGGCTCCACATCTAACAATGGGATGCTCGGTCTTCTTGCGCCTCTGCTCCAAAAGCAGGGTGTTGACCCAAATGTCCTCCTTGCCATGAAGGGTAACAACGGCTTCGGTGGTGAAGGTGGATGGTTTATGTGGGTAATCTTCCTTTTCTTCCTCATGGGCTGGGGTGGAAACGGCTGGGGAGGTTTCGGCAATAATGGTCGTGGTGGTCTCGCCAACGAGATTAACAATGACTATGGTCGTGGTCTCCTGATGGATGCCATCGGTGGCAATCGCAATGCACTTAGCAACTTGGCTACCCAGTTGAACTGCACCGAAGGTCAGATTCAGAGTGCCATTTCCGCTTTGACCTCTCAGGTTCAGAGTGTAGGTAATCAGGTAGGTATGAGCGGTATGCAGACTATCAACGCTTTGCAGCAGGGTAATATGCAGATTGCTCAGCAGATTGCTAACTGCTGCTGCGAGAACCGCTTGGCTATCTGCCAGCAGACTGGAACCTTGCAGAATGCCATCAACAATGTAGCTAATGGTCAGGAGCGTGCAGCTTCCTCTCTCGCTTATGCTACCCAGCAGCAGACTTGTGACTTGCACAACGCTATCAAGGATGCAACAGCAGAATTGAAGGCTGGTCAAACCGCTGCTGAGTTTAGGGATATGCAGGACAAAATCGACCATCTCAGAGAAGAGAATGGTAACTATAAGAGTTCTGCAATGATGAGCCAGATTGTTGGTCAGTCACTCGCACCAGTAAACGCTGCTTTGGCTGGTTTGCAGAGTGAAGTCAACGCAATCAAATGCGCCCAGCCGAATACGGTGACTGTACCATATCAGCCATTTCAGGCTGTTCCTAATTGTGTAGCAGCCCAGTATGGTCTATATGGCTGCAATGCAGCCAACAATGCAGGATTCTGGGGTTAAAGAAAGGAGGCTGCTATGTTATGGTTAAGACCTTATACATGGGTGAATCGTAATGGTTCGGCAGCTATCGCTTCTACGGGCGTGGTGGTGAACACCAACAATGTTGTTTTCTCGTTCAAAAACCACGCCTTCGTGAATGCCAGCTACAGAGGAACGATTTTCGTAAATCTGAAGCAGGCTATTCCGACAGGAACGACTGGTACACTGCCTATCCTTTTCGAGACCAACGGAGTGACACAGGCTGTAACCAAGTTTAATGGTGAAGCATTGACGGTTGCAGACGTGCCTGGGACTGGAGTGTTTCAGCTCTGGTTTGAGAGAGATACTAACACCCTACAGATGATGTCGGGTATTGTTTAACAAGAATAGATAATAGGAGATTACATTATGTTTCAAGGTTTAAGAACTAATTCCTTATTTTATGTTCTCGACAAGGGTGAGAATCCTAACTTGCGAATCGGTCAGGTGGTTTCAGTCAGCAACCCTCAGACAAAATATCCATCCTTCAACAACGGCTTCACACCTCAGCCTATGGAAACTGTGGTTGATGTGAAGGTGAAGCTGGGTGACGAGGAAGTGGATTTCAAGCAACTGCCTGCTAACGGACAGATAGCCAACGACAAGAACCTTGTGGTTAGTGACAACAAGGATGCCATGAGTGCCGAGGTGGATGCCATGCTGAGACAATCCAAGGCGATACTGGAGAGCGTAGATTACAACAAGAGGGTAGTAGAATCTTGTGAGGGAATGCTACAGCAACTCAACCCCCAGATTGCCAAGGAGAAGGAACAGACCGAGAAAATCAACAAGCTGGAAGGTAAGGTTTCAGGCATTGAGGGCAAGATTGACAAGATGATGGGATGGCTCCAGCAGACCATGAGCAAGTAATCTCCTACCTATCTATTCACTTTAATATCTTATAGCTATGGTAATGATTGAGATTACAGAAGATAAGTTCGATGATTTGTATGACAACATCGAGTCTATGCTTGGTTTTGGCAGCAAGGCTATGTCTTGTCTGAAAAAGATGAAGCAGGAGCGTATGGGTGAACGTATGCCTGATTATCGTGACGATTGGAGAAGGGAGCGTGAGGAACGTGAAGAGCGTGAGAACAGACGCAGATTCAACAACGTGAACGATGATTGGAACTACCCGAACCGCTATGGCGAAAGAGGTGGTGGCGGCTACAATGGTGGCGGTCGCTAATGTTTAACTTGGGAGTTTTGGTATAGGCATTTATGTCAGAACCAGACTCCCTTCAATATTCAGCAATATGGGAAAATGCAGGATGCCATTGGATATGTATGACCTCAAACCCGAGGCAATGGTTGCCTATCTTAGATACAATGGCTATCATTTCAGTAAGAAGATGTGCGAGTGGGCGGTTGGTCAGATGTATAAGTATGATCCTTCCTCCAAGCGTGATGTAAGTATCTCGTTTTGGGATAAGGAGAAGGTGGATGCCTTGCTGCTTGGTCAGGGAATAGAGGTGAAGAACAAGATAGGCTACGACCATGTATATGTGGCGAATATGGCTAGGGCAGACTTCTATAAGTCTTCTATCAAGGATGAGGAGCAGCTAGCCCAGTTCATCAAGGATATGGTGGATGATACCGACCAGAAGGACGGCTTTATCTTCAACCGATTCTATGCCGACTGCTGCCACAACGGAGTGCCTATCCCTTGGGAAGATGTGCTATGATGAGAAGAGTGATACAACTTCCGAAATACGAATGGAGCATAGTATGTTTCATAGGTTATCAGCCACCTGATGCCGATGAGATATGCCATGCTCTTTCTGATATAAGCTGCAACGGAAATCCGCTATCAGAGGCCTACGAGCATCTAATAAAGGAGAGTGCGGATAGAGGTCTTACCTATTCCAATCTATCAGGAAGAAGGAGTGTTCTTGCCATAGGGAAATGTGAATCTGATGGCAGTATCATCAATACCATTGGGCATGAGCTTCTTCATGTGGTAGCGCATATCTGTGAGCAGGACGGAATAGATATGATGAGCGAGGATCCATGCTATATCATGGGCAGTCTTTGCGAGCAGTTCTTTCAGGCAGTGCAACAATAAAAAAGATAGGTAGATTAAATTTTACCTATCTTTTTTTATCTGTAAAGCTATTTGCCATTATTACTGCCCCAACAAAATACGAATAACAGAACCTACTATTATCACAAAAGAGTATCTGGCAATATCCTCCCACTCAAACCTTTCTAACTTGTAGTGTTTATACTGGTAATATTCCCTTACTACCATGATAGGCAAAGCAAGAATACCTATCAATATGCTGATAAGCAGCCAACAAGCCAAGCCTGCCAAGTCTCGCTTGTTGAATGTAAGTAATTTCTTCCAAGTCATAGTTTTCCTCCTAGTAAATTATCCAATAAGTAACGAACACATCAAGGAATGCCGACACCTCCAGCCAATACCAAGGTTTAGACAGCCAATGCCTCTTCGAGATAGCTAACTCCTCGTATAGATGGAATGCGTATGCCACATATAAGATATACAGAATAGCAATAATAGCCGTCACCCACCAGCACACAGACAAGCACCATCCAACGCACCCAGCAGCAGCCACTAAAGCCGCTATCTTATGTACCTTGGACTCGTCGCCAAGGTAGTTAGGAGCGCAGCCAACGAAAGCCAGTCCTGCACAACCGATGAAGGCTAAGCATTGCACGCCCTTATCCAAGTCCAAGATAGCCACCATCATAAGGAGTGCCACCAAGACCATCACCACAGAGAACACACAGCCGAAGTTGCGCTTAACCTTACCGCCAAGCACCTCACTACCAGTTATGCCTTGAAGCTGATAGTAGGTATCTGACACCATATCTGGCACTTCAAATCTCATTGCTGATAGCAAGAGAAATCCCCCAAGAAGGAGAAAGGAAATCAATGATAATAACCACATAATCTTTTACTTTTTTAATCGTTCTACAACTTCATTTCAAGTTGCTTTGGATAGTCGGCAGTCACATCGAATGCCTCTACCTCCTTGACGGTCTTCAGCTCAGACACGGCAGCCTTGTGGGCGGCAGTGACATTGAAGCAACTCATTGCATACATCTCCAAGGCATCCAGCAACTTTAAAGCTTTGTCGCAATCAATATCAATCTTCATGTCACCCAACCAAAGCGTTGTGCTTTCCAAGCCTGCATTCTTCGCAATTTCGGTAGAATTTCTTACACTCATTCTTGTGTTGCGATTGAGAGAAGATTTCTCCCCATCGCTCCACGGAATCAGAATCCCATTGATGTAAACGCCATTCACGTTTGGAGACTTATCGTAAGCCTCAATCTCAGCAACCTTGGAACGGATGTCATAGGCTAGCTCTGCTGCATCGTGCTTGGTCTTCCAATCTGCGTACTCCGCATTCACTTCCTCGGCATTGTAATCAGTCACAGACACTGAGCACTCAACACACTCATAGGCATTCATACCTTCCTTCTCGGTTGGGTCAAAGTGGATAAGGTAGATGCCACCTTCCACTTCCTTTTTTTCTTTGTAATCGCTCTTGGCGATAATAGTCTTAACAAATGAAATCTTGCTCATACTTATACTTATTTATAGTTATTTCTTATAGTTAATGATTTCATCCATTGCCACCTCCCTTTCTTGGAAGAGATAAAGAGACAAAGGGATAAAGAGGTCAGCAAGCGAAAACTGGCAGAATATAGTAGCTGGTGTACTTGCCGTAGCTCTTCGCCTGAAAATTGAAGCTCCAAGCGCCGCTGGCATTGCCCTGCGTACTAGTCCATCGGATTTGTTCATTCACGAACTTGTAGTAAGCATCAGCCACACTATCCCCGAAGAGCGTTCTCAGCACCTCACGAATAGTTCCTACGTTGCTGATATGCACGTATTCCTGACCTATCGACATGAGGAAACCATGAAGTTCTTCACTGCCGATTGTGAGTGTCTGACTATACGCATAATCAAATGCTGGCACGCTAAGGCTTCGCTCCTCAGCCTCTTGCCGAACCAAGAAGGATGATTGCTCGCCATTCCAATAATTAGGGTCGGACGAGGTATTTCCATCCGATGCGATTGAGGTAAATTGCAGATTCTGCGTACACCAGTTATATTTTTGCAGCTTCGTCATATCCTTTAGGTCGTTGCAGCGGATGATAAACGTTCCTCTGTTAAGTCGTAGGTTCTGTTCTGCCACCTTGATAGCCACCGCCTCTTCCGCACTCTTGCCAGCAGCCACCCAATCCTCAATGTAGTACTCCGTTGCATCAGAATCGAGCACATAGATACCTGTCTTGAACTGATACATATTGACTTGGATAAGTCGCTGAGCCACTCTTGAAGTATAAGTTCGGGAGTTCTTGTTAAAGCGGACATAGTAGCCATCCTCATCATCAACCCTCACGATGTACTCTTTCAAGTATGGGACGTAGATGGTCGCCTGACCCTTCTCATCGGTTGTGTAGGTTGTTGCCTTATTGTCGATGGTAACGATAACTTCCTTGCCTTCCCAAGGTGTGCCATTGCCATCAGCGTACTTAGTGACTGTCACGATAGCCTTCTCACTAGTCTCCTCATCATAAGGCTCGTAGTTGAAAGTGATGGTCTTGCTTACACCAACGGAAGTAAAGCCTATTGGAGACAAAGGCTGAGCGTTGGCATACTCTGGAACGGCTACCTGATAGTACACTCCTCGGCTGACCTTGAAGGTGGTCTTGCCCTCTGAATTGGTGGTGTAGGTCTGAGGTGTCTTGCCGTTGTTGAGGAACACGTTCACCTTCAAGCCAGCGACACTGATACTCTCAACGGAAGAAGTGATTACAACGGTAACAACCTCCTCGGTATCAACCACCTCGGTCTCCTTGACCTCTCCATTGCGGTTAGTGACGATAATCTTCGTTCCATTCAGCGTTACATTGCACTTCTCTGCCCCAGCAGTGGCTGTCTCTGCGGCTTGGATGGCTTTGTTTGTAGCATCAGCTGCCGTGTTGGCAGCAGTGATAGATTGAGAAAGGGCTTCTGTGTCTATCTTATCTAGTTTAGCCTTGTCCTCAGATGTCATAAGTCCATTATGACCTGTATAAGGTCTTAACGCTCCACTTGGGTGTGTAGAAACACCACCAACCGTTACAGTTGGTATTGTAACACATTTCTCCTCACCATCACCATTAATATAGTATAAGCCTAACTCAAAGTTATCTGGTGCATCGCTAGAATTTCCAATATCTCTAATTGATATACTATTAACTGCATCTTTTTTCTTAGCGTACTCCTTCAAGTCAAATGTAGGCACAAAGTCGCCCAACTTCTCCCACTTGCTAGCATCGTACTCACCATCAACATCACCTGTATAAAGATACTCACCATAAGTGTTTTGCTCTCCTTCCTTATTGTTCTTGATAAGGTAGATGTGCTTCTTGATGTCCATTGTAGGAAGCTCTTGCACTGGCTCAAAGAAGGTCATATCAAGGTTACCAAGTTGGTCTAGTGGAACAAAGCCCTTGCCATCCAAAGAGGCAATACCGTTAGGTCTTCCCTTTGTTGTTTCCAACTCGCCAACCTTTCTCTCTATCTGATTCTTCACCCCTTGCAACACTCTAAGGAGTCCAGACTTATCTAAATAATTTGCCATATTTATTTTATCCTATTACAGTTTGAAATACTTTTTGAAATAATCCGTCGATGTCAGAGTCAGTCATAGCAAGACCAACAGAACCATCGTTGACAAGCAAGCCTATGTTGGAGCGGTCTGTGGTCTTGTAGCCTTTGGATGATACTTTACCATCTGGAAAAGAGACCTCTCCATTTTGAAAATCGGCAAGTATTCTGTGATAAGGTTCTTCGCTGCCATCAACTTCTATTGTCTTTAATATAATTTCGTCAGAATTACTAAGAGATATGACTGCACCAAGCTGAATGTCATTTTGAAAAATATCTCTTACGCCGCTTATAGTATTTCCGTTAAGAAACAAATGCCCCTTCATAGAATTTGTTCCATCAAGCCTCAGATACTCATCTTTGAGTTTGTCCCAAACAGCCTGAGCAATCTGCTCAATCTCTATCTTATCCGTGGTATTAATCTTTCCATCAAGAGACTCTTTAACGGATTTACCAGACTCCTCGTCCTTGATATACCTCGAATATGTCAGAGTCTCGTCTTTGCGTCCGCTAACAAGAATGCTATTGTACTTTTTATTTTCTGCCATATTATTCTTTAAGTTTAATTTGATATTCATTGTCGTCACCAGCTACAAGTTCGTCTGACCAATAGTAGTAGAGGTCGCCCAACTTGTTGGTGTTCAAAGAAGCTTCGAAACCACATTGACTAAAGATAAGTGGCTGTCGGCTTGCGAACCAGATGTACGGCTTTTCTTCCGTTGTTGCGATGGTTAGAGTCTGTCCGACAAGCGTACCTTCGTACATTGTGAGGTCTGACATGTTTAACTCGCCCATATTCTTGGCTGATGATGCGCCATAATAGCTTGCCTTTACAGTTCCGCTTGCCGTGATGGTAACATAACCCGATACGGCAGGAATGAATACCTTGTGAGTAGTACTATTGTAATACTCGTCAGTAACATCTTTGCCATCCATAATAATCTTCACCTGACCGATGCTGAAACCTTCGATAGGCATGAACTCAGCCTCCAGTTTCTTGCCGTTTTTGATAGTTCCGTTAATCACGAAGTTCTCCTGATTTTCCACCATTTGAGTTTCGCCATTGATGGTGTAGCTGAACTTGGCGTTATCAACGATGAACGACACTGGGCAAGTTGACTGATTGCTGGTCACGATGTAGTAGCGAAGATTGAATAAGCCAGTATGCTCACCCTCTGTAACACCGATAGGAACGCTACTCTTTGAATTGTGTTCTACGATTCTAAGAAGGTTTCGCTCGATGCTGACCATTTCGCTATCTTCATACTTCCATGACACCCTGACGTTGTAGTTGCCGTAATCAAGGGTGGAAGGAATGTCGCATATCAGCACATTTCCTTGGATTCCTGCTACTTGTACTGGAACAGAAATAGTGTCACAGAAGCAGCCTGACAACTCAACCTTGATGTCTGTAGCAAGATTCATATCGAAGTCAACGAGTCGCTGAAACTCTCTTGATACGTCCATCTTTCGCACCAAGATGTGGAGTTTGAAACTATTACCTTGTACTATTTTATAAATCATATTTTGATACACATTATTAATAATAGGCAAAGATAGGCAGAATATACTCTACCTATCTCTTATCCGTTAACTTCTAAATCAAGCCTTTCCATCTGAGGAACTTACGCTTGCGGCTCGCCTTGCCCTTCTTGCTCTTGCAGTTGGTATGATAGACACAATCTCTGAACAGGTCTCTGACCTTCATGTCGTTGTCAACCAGTTTTGTTCTCTTGAACGTCTCGAATAGTGAGCGGTTCATAATCATCAGGTTGCCCTTCTGTGTAGGAAGAACATAGAAGATTTCTCCATTGTTCTTCTTGGATGCGTAGTCTGCCTTAGCCGTAGCTTGGCGGTACATGATTTCGCACTTGATGCGCTTGAAAATCTTTGTTACTTTCATAATCGTAATTATTTAGTTTGAACTATATGATGGTTGCTGCCGAAACAGAAACCTTTCTTGTCATTACTCTTGTCTTATACTCTATCATCTTAGGCATTTCCATTTCATTGAAACAGATGTGAAGTCCGATGGCTCTGGTCATGAGCAAATCATCGTGCTTGCCGTCTGCTGCCTCATAAACCGTTCCGTTCTTTTCGTAGGTGAGATATTCGTCTAAACATCTGCCGTCTCGCTCTACATAGAGTTGCTCACGGATAACCTGAACCAATACAGAGATAACCATAGGCTTGGTAGCTACGTTGGTATGGAATCCATATTTTACTGGAACCTTATTCTTGATGTCTGATTCACTCTGCTTTCGTGCATAGAGGTTATCATATACGTCCTTGATTTGGTTCAAGATGAACTCAGATTGGTCTCCACCTTCCAATATATGTTCCTTGTCTTTTGTTTCCAAGGTGTTTGACTCAATAACCAGTAGGGCATCGTTGTAGAATTTGGCTATCTGAGCAGCCTTCCATGCCAGCAAGTCCATATCAATATGCCCATACCATTGTGCTACCACGTAAGGTTTGCCTCCTTCCATCATCCAGTAGCGGTCGAATACGCAGATAACAGACCAGTCGGCATTCTTGCTACGTCCACCAATATCAACTACAACCAGATAGCGGTTGGTTACCTTACAATCATCAAAGGTCTCAGGCTTGCTCCATATCCACAACTGACCTTGCTTGTCTTCACAGAATCGCACATTCTGCATACACTTCTTGCCCTTATATCCGTCACCATAAACATCACCGATGAACTTAGGTGCTCGGCATCCCTTGCGGAACTTGTCAACCTTGTCTTCGGCAAACACCTTGGCTCCTGAATGCTTGAATGCCTCAATATCATCGGTAGGGTAGCCAGCAGCCATATCGGCATGGTCGGTGAACTTCTTGCGCTCGGCAATATACCAGTTGATGGCTTCAAGTGGAGCACCAAGATTCCATAGTTTCCAAAGATAGGTGCCTGGCTCTTCTCGGTCGGACATCGTGTTGGTATTATTGCGGTTCTCGTATAGCCATTTGGCAAACTCTACCTTCTGTTTCTTGCTTTCAAATTCAAGATGATACATATCGTATATCTCGTACCAAGGAACAAAGAATGGCTCAAACTGAGATTCTCCCTTGACTGCTGCAAGCCACTCCTTGTGGAAGAAGTTGCCAGTACCATTGGCGGTGGATTCGTAGGCGATCATCGTGTATGGTCGGTACAAGATACCATTTGTAGCATTCTGCACCACCTCCTCAGGAGACTTTCCGTCCGTCTTTTTCCACAAACCCACCTCGGAAAGGTGAACCAAGTTGTAGTCTTCACCATTGGCAGATAACGGTCGTTCCATAGAACCAACCTTAATCTTGCAGAATCGTTGAGGAACCTTCTTGACGTTTCCTGATGTTCCGACACCAATAAACTTCGGCTCGTTCTCAGAGAATGCTTCTCCCATTTCGTAGAGGAACTTGGTAGGAAAGTTTTTCAGAGCTTCCTCGAACATTCCTCGGATGGTTTCTGCCGTGTCCTTGACCTGAGCCACGATGAGCGAGTTGAGACCCTTCTGCCACATGAGTTGCAGCCAGAGGAAGTACATCTGGATAACCGTAGAACCACCCCATTGTCTTGCTTTCAGCAGGATGAGACGGATAGGACGATTTTTCTTTCTTCGCACCTCCAGCCATCTGAGTAGTCTTCGCTGCGGTCTTCTGAGTACGAAACGGAAGGGGAGACCTCCACCTTTTGGCTTGATATAGATGAATGTAGCAAAGAAGAAGAATGGGTCGTGCTTCATCCTGATGCGAGTAAACTGCTCCACCAGTTGCTCCATTTCTTCCTCTAGGTTGTATGGCTCGTCTATATCCTTGTGCAGTTCCTCGATTACTGCCTTGCAGCTACCCAACTCGATGAGCATCTTGACGAGCGGAATCTTCTTCATCGAAACTGGAAGCTGCTGCTTCTGAATCGGGAAATCAGGAAGGATAAGTGGGAATCGCTTGTCTCCACAACCTTCACCCTTGATGGGATTGAATGGTGTGTTGATTTCTTTGATGCGTTTCTCGTTCTCTTGCAAGATACTCAATACGTGTTTATCAAGTGCATCTGTCAGTTTTACTTGTCTTGGCATAGCGGTGCGTTTAAATAACCCCACAACAGACCAAGTACATAGCAATAGATGTGGACTCCAACTGCCATGCAAGGAAAGAATATTCCAACACAGATATATAGGAGAATGGTGAGATTGTATCTTACCTTATTCTCTACATAGGGAGCGATAAATCCCATGTAAGCATAGATAAAACCGCTGAGACCGATGATAGGTACTGGCGATGCAAAAGGATAGCTTATGGCTATAAGATAGAATGCTACCATATGACCGATGCCACAAGGGATGGCTCGGTAGCATTGGTGGAATACATAGAGGTTGATGGCTGCATGAAAGATGTTCTGATGGAAGAAAGGGTAGCTTAGTCGGTTCTGAATAGAGCAACCTTCAAAGAGACCCATGCCATCATATCCTATGAGCGTGATACATATTATTATAATGTACCCTGCATAAAGCGCAATCTTCTCTGACGAAGTTCGTAGCATCTTTTCTTCTCCTCCTTCCTCACCCGATGAAGTATGACGTGCATGGATTTTGGAGTGAGATAGAAACTCGGTGCTTCCTGATTGCACACATGCCAAATGGCATCCATCTTGGTGAGAGAAGGATGCTCCTTGGAATAAATCTTGTATCTTCGGTAAATCTCCTGAAACATTGCTCTTTTCTGCGGATTCATGCTGCTGATGGATTTGCCGTTGAGCATAGTAAGAATAACGTTGTATGCTCGGTCAACAGAGACCCAAAAACGTTTGCTTGGAGATTGCAAAAGTCTTCGCTCTATCTCCAAGATGCCTATATTGTCTCTTACTGATATAATCTGCTTGTAAGCCCTCAATATGTCAGCGTCACGTTCCTTTGTAAAGTCACATCGTGAGCCTTTATGTTTCATCGTATATGATGCAAAGATACAAAAATGTATTGAAACAACCAAATTAATCGGATATGATTAAGCATAGTTAACGGATAAGATTAATAATAAGTCGAAATGTGTTACTTTTGGGCATTGATTTATAAATTTATACTTATATATATATATGAACGAACATACAAATACAGAGCAGAATGCTGGTGCTGCTAAACAGCAAGATACCAAGACCAAGAGAGACTTGGCTTTGGAACGCTTGAAGACCAGACACCCTGATACGGAGTATGCAGATGATGAGTCTATCTATGGAGCCATCAATGAAGATTATGATGCTGACCAGAAGGCTTTGCGGGGTTATAAGGATAACGAGAAGGCGATGGGTGAGTGGCTTGGTAGCGACCCTGAGGCGGCTACATTCCTTCAAGCGATGAAGGCTGGCAAGAGTCCTTATGCCGAGTTGATTCGCACCCATGGCGAGGATGCTATTGACTATTATTCAGACCCTGATAATGCGGATGAGATTGCATCTGCCCAGTCTGAGTTCCTGAAGAATGCTGCCAATGGCAAGAAATTGCAGGAGGAGTATGACAAGAATATGCCTTCCAGCTACGAGGTATTCGACAAGTTGGAAGAGAAGTATGGCGAGGAGGCGGTGAATGATGCTATCGACCAGTGCTTTCAGACCATGCGCAATGTGGTGACTGGCAAGTTTACCGAGGAAATGATTACTGCGTTCATCAAGGCAAAGAACCATGATACCGATGTGGCTGATGCGGCACATGAGGGTGAAGTTCGTGGCAAGAACAGCAAGCACGTAAAGAACCTTGAACTGAGAAAGAAGGGCGATGGTACTGCCGACCTTGATTCTGCCAATGCAGAGACCAAGCCAACGGATAACCAGCCTGACCTTGGTGCGCTTGGTAGGGTTTCACGTAGGGGTAACATCTGGGAGCGTGGAAACGAGAAGAGAACACACATTCGATAATTCGACAAGGTAAAAAGATTATATATAATGTTTAATTAATATTCAGAATAACAATGAAGAAAAGTACATTTAATCGGCTGCTTTCCATTTTTCTGATGGTTATGGCGGTTATTTTTGGAGTGAATGGTAATGTTGTCATGGCTGAGGCTGCTCTGCCTGATGGCGGTACTACCGAGAGTGGTCATGCTGCTGAGGCTGGCGGTGCTACTGCTGCTGATGAAGCTGGCAATGGTGGTGCGGCTCGTCAGGATGATGGTATTGCTACTGAAACCAAGGGTCGTGAGGCCTACAACGAGAAAGGTACGGAGTTCTATGAGAACGACATCAACGACAAGATTACCAAGATTCGTCCGATGGCTACTCCTGTTGACCAGATTTCACGCTATGCGACAACCAAGTCTGCAAGTTCGTTTATGGTAGAATACTGGAGTATCGGCACTCGTCCTATCAAGACAACTGTCAAGGAGGACACCGTGAAGAGTACTGGTACATCTATGGTGTTGAAGGTGGAAGACCCTGAAATGTTTACACTGGATGATACTATCCGAGTGGTAGATGTGAAGGCAATTACCAACTATAAGGGTGTTGCTTATTCAACTATTAAAGATGCTCCTACTCCTGATTTGGAACTTTGTGTTTGCGGCAATGATAATGAGGGTTATCCTATTGTGTTTGCAGTAAATGGTGAATTGGTCAACAAGCAGGCTATCGGCATTCCAGCCTTGAAGAAGGGTCAGGTGCTTATCCGTATGGCGAAGAGTTGCGGCGAGTTGGACGTTCAGACTGGTCGTTTCAACAACCTTCCTAATTCTGAGACTCAGTTCTGTCAGAACTTCATGATTCAGATTGAGGAGAGTACCTTCAACAAGATTGCGGCTAAGCGAGTGGATTGGGACTTCTCTGATATTGAGGAGGATAGTATTTATGATATGCGCCTTGCCATGGAGGGCACTTACCTCTTCGGAGATATGGCTTGTATTAAGCATACTACCAAGAACAACTCTGCCCAGTGGTTCACTAAGGGTATCTGGTGGATGGCTGGTAAGGATATTGAAGTTGGTCATGTTGCAACTGCTGATGATATGAAGAAGGGTTACAACAAGAATGAGCGAGTTATCACAGATTTGGAGTTGGTTGACATTTCCAAGGACTTGTTTGTTGGCACTGGTATCGGCAACAAGCGCAAGGTGATTATCGCTGGTTCTTACTTCGTGAGTGCATTCAGTAAGATTGATTCTGACAAGTTCCGCTTGAAGGACACCGTAGAGGTTTGGAACTTGAAGTTCAAGAGTTGGGAGACCGACTTTGGTGAGGTTCTGATGATTCACTCTGAGTTGTTTGACATCTTCGGTATGAGCGACTGCGGCTTTGCTCTTGACCCTGAGTTCTTGGTTAAGCGAGTACACTTGTCTTGGACTCGTAACGTGCTTGACTTGAAGAAGGCTGGCATCCGTAACACCGATGCAGTAGTTATTCAGGAGGTTGCTTGTCTGTACTTGAAGTACCCTAAGGCACACGCTCGTATGCGTCTTGCTGCTGTTCCTGCAACAGGTGGCATGTCTGAAACTGGCGATACCAAGGCTGCTGCCTAACAGTAAGTAGAATTGCAAATTTATTCATTAAATCGTGAGGGGTGTGGGCAACTTGCCCCATCCCTTTTTTAGTAACACATATATAATAAGGTATAGTCATGTTTAATAAATATCAAGCTGGTACAGATTTAGCATTCAGCGTTATGGTAGGTGATGAGAGAATGCGCATTGTCTTTGAGGGTAAAACGATGGGTAGTAGTGTCTATATGACAAGAGACCCGAAGGTGCAGAAAGCTATCGAGTCTCACTATTGGTTCAACGACAAGTTCTTCTTGGTGGAGTCTATTGACGAGAAGAAGGAAGCTGCTGAGGCAAAGAAGAGAGCCGCTGCCAAGACCAAGAAGAAGGCGGCTGACGAGAAGAAGACTCACATCGTGACAGACGTGGAGGATGCCAAGGACTATCTGGCTGAGACTTTCGGTGTGAGCCGTTCCAAGATGAAGACCAAGGAAGACATCTTGGCTATTGCTAAGGAAAAGGGTGTTGAACTAGAAGGTTTGGAGTAATGGTAGAATATGCTGTATCTGATTTAGTGAAAGAGGTGAAGGTGCTCTTGGATAGAAACCAAGAGTCTGCTGGCTTGCTGACTCCTGATGATACCGATACGCTCTCACAGGCAAAACTTATTGAGAGTAAAATCGTAGATGCAGCAAGAATCATTCTTTCGGATGCTCCTGAGGATATGGTGGAAGGAACTTCGTGTGCGAATGAAGTAACGTGGACAGAAAGCAACGGCTATTTTGTTGGCAAGATGGTGTTGCCTACCGATATATTGAGAGTTCTTTCTGTGAAGGCAGATGATTGGAACCGTCCTGCCACAATCATTTCAGAGAGTGATGATGCCTACAAGTATCAGAACTGCAAATATGGTGTGAGGGGAAATCCTGAGCGACCGATTGCGGCTATCGTGCATACGGCAAACGGCAAGTGTATCGAACTATATACCAGCAAAAAACAGAATGCTACGTTGTCATTTATTTACGTACAGGTTCCATCTATCACTACCGAACAGAAAATAAGCCTGCCTTCCGTCCTGAAAGATTCCATCCAATACATGGCTGGCTATCTCACTTGTATCAGTCTTGGTGATACCGATACTGCAAGCAAATTCATTGAGGTGGCTCGGAAGTTAGCGCATATTGTTGAACCTACAACATCATAAGTTATGGCAAAGAAGAAAGAAGAAACAAAACTGCTATCGTTGAGTAGGGTGCTTGAAAAGGAAGAACTGGATAGCGTGAAGGCATCCAAGAGCCGATTTGACAAGCCTTATGAGCGTGCCTTCTCTATCTTGCTGGAGGCTCAACGATACTACAACAACATGGATAACTTCCGAAAGCGAAGATTACGAAACAAGCGATACTGCTACGGAGACCAGTGGGGCGATACCATTGAGTTCAAGAACAAGTGCGGCTTTAAAAAGCGTATCAAGGAGGAAGACTATATCCGTGAGCAGGGTAGCGAGCCATTGAAGAATAACCTTATCCGTAGATTGGTAAAAAACGTACTTGGAGTATATCGCTCTCAGAGTAAGGAGCCAACGTGCAATGCAAGAGATAAGGATGAAAAGCGATATGGCGAGACTATGAGTGTGGTGCTGCAATGTAACCGACAACTGAACCGAGAGACGGAACTGGATGCCCGAACCATGGAAGAGTTCCTGATAAGCGGTGCTGCTATCTATAAGAAAAAGTATGGATGGCGAAGAGGTAGGTTGGATTGCTGGACGGACTACGTGAACCCGAACAATTTCTTCATAGATAACAATATGAGGGATTTCCGTGGTTGGGACGTGAGTTGTTTGGGTGAGGTGCATGATATTACCATCGGCAATGTGCTGAGAGAGTTCGCCAAGTCTCCTGCTGAGGCTCGCAAATTGAAGGAAATTTACAGACTGGCAGCTAACCGAGATTTCGTGATTGCAGATTGCACTCAGCGATTCGGAGAGTTCGATCCTAAGACCATCGACTTTATGAATCCTGCCAACCCTTCGCTCTGCCGAGTGATTGAGGTCTGGCGCAAGGAGAGTAAACCAAGATACCGATGTCATGACTACAACAATGGTGACGATTTCAAGATTGATATTGAGGATAAGGCTGATATTGTAGATGCAGAGAACAAAGACAGAATCAGGCGAGGAATGGCTGCTGGCATGCTGGAAGAGGATATTCCTCTGATTGATGCCGAGTGGTTTATGGATGATTACTGGCATTTCTACTACCTTTCTCCATTTGGTGATATTCTGAGAGAAGGCGAGACCCCTTATGCTCATGGTGAGCATCCATACTGCTTTAAGTTCTATCCGTTTATTGATGGCGAGATTCACAGCTTCGTGGAAGATGTGATTGACCAGCAGAGATACGTGAACCGACTTATCACGATGTATGACTTCATCATGCGTGCGAGTGCCAAGGGTGTGCTGCTCTGTCCTGAGGATTGTCTTCCTGATGATATGAGTTGGGATGATTTCTGTGATGAGTGGAGTAGGTTCAATGGTGTGGTGAGATACAAGCCGAACAAGAGCGGTCAGGTTCCTCAGCAAGTGGCGAACAACTCTACGAATATCGGTATCGGTGATTTGCTCAGTTATCAGTTGAAGTTCTTCGAGGATATATCGGGAGTGAATGGTGCGCTGCAAGGGAAACCAGGAGTATCAGGTACGAGCGGTTCGCTTTATGCCCAGCAGACACAGAATGCTACCATGTCGCTGCTTGATATTTTGGAGACTTTCAGCCAGTTTATCATTGATGGTGCTTACAAGACCGTTAAGAATATGCAGCAGTACTATGATGTGGCTCGCAACTTCAATATTGTTGGTAGGGCAGGGCAGATTGTGCACTATGACCCTAAGAAGATTAGAGACGTGGAGTTTGACATCAATATAACGGAAAGTACGGCTACTCCTGTTTATAGACAGATGGCAAATGAGTTCCTTATGACCTTGTGGCAGAATCAGGCTATCACGCTGGAGCAGTTGCTGCAAGTAGGAGATTTCCCATTCGGAGAGGAGTTGCTGCAATCGGTTGCATCCAACCAGCAAGCCATTCAGAATGGTGAGACTCCACAAGGATTCTCTCCTCAGTTGCAAGCACAAGTGGATCAGGCATCACAGAGCAATCCAAAGGCTCAGGCGATGTTGCAGCAGATGATGAGCGGTCAGGGGGTGAGTCCTGACGGACAGACCCCACCGCTTGCTGCTTAATTTAGTTATTAATTTAATAAATAATAGTATGATTGCAGATAAACCAAGCGACAAGGAATGGTATGGCAACGGAAAACCCGATACCAGCCAAGGTAGCAATCCCAATAATGGTATAGCTACGGAGACTAAAGGTAGGGAAGATAAGCCCGAACTTTACGAGAATGATGTACTCGGCAAGGTGTCGAAACGCAAGAAAAACGACATCTGGGCGAGGGGCAAAGAGAAACGAACCAAATATAAGGACGAATAAAGAAAGGAGGTGTTTTTATCGTAACTGTATTTGTCTGATACTCAGATAGCTACAGGGATATTTACGAGTTTATGGTGCTGCGTTGAAGATATTCTTATCTTTGCAGCATCATAAACTTTTAAATTTTATAGGTATGAATTTCGTAGAGTTTGTCGAAAAGTATCAGCGGGATATGACTCCTGAACAGATGTTGAGTATAGCTAAGGCTATCGGTAAGTATCTCTCGTACAGGTTGAGCGATGTAGAGGTGCATCATCTATGTGCGATGGTGCATGGTGTTTTGAGTGAAGAACATTTTGACAAGTACTTTGCTGATGATGCTATCAGTAAGATGTGGTATGAGGATGCTGATGGGACAAAGCACATGGCTCCTTTCTTTACGGACGAAGAAATAAAGGAGATTTTCGATAAACATAAGGATGATATATCAGACTATACCATCCATGACTTGGCGGTAACTATGAATTTACTGAGGAGTGACCATCATGTTCTGCTGGAGCGATATAGTGGGGATGCAGAGGAGTTGAAGGGAATGGTAGTGTTGATGGCGATAGAATACCTTCAAGACCCAGACTGTTTGCATCCAACGAGCAAGATATGGCATAACATTAACGGATAAGATGATGGATTGAAAGGCATAACTTATCTTTGCGTATTATTAATATTTTAAAAAAGATAAGTTATGTCTCCAAACGTGCGTGAAGGATTGCAATATAGTGCAGCTATAGGAATGCTTTTGAGCGGTGTTGTGCTCACATTCCTATCATTCTTTCTCAACAATTATGTAGTGTCGGATGGTGTGCTCTGGTACGTCAGCCAGACTTTGGTTTACTCTGGGGCGATATTCGGAGTAAACGTTTATTTCAAAACAAAATTGGGCAACTTTGAAAGCAGGCTCAAAGGCGAACTTGCGAGTATAATGAAACAGGTAAAGGAGGGTAAGTAATGAAGGTAACAAGAGAACAGATTTTGGCGATTATGCCGAATGCAAAGGATAAGGTGGACGCTTTTCTTCCTTATATCAATGGCTATGCAGATACGTATAAGATTACGAACCCTAAGCGCATGGCGTATTTCTTGGCTCAGATAGCGCATGAGAGCGACGAATTGAGACACACCAAGGAATTGGGCAATAGAAACTATTTCCACAAGTATGATGTGGGTAAGTTGAAGAATATGCTAGGTAACCTGAAAGATGGTGACGGTTACAAGTATCGTGGAAGAGGCTTGATTATGATTACTGGCAGGGGGAACTATCAGGCATTACAGAATAGTAATGAAGTGCCTGACGATATTATGGAGCATCCTGAGTTGCTGGAGCAGCCTAGGTATGCCACCAAGAGTGGCATGTGGTGGTGGTGGAAGCACGACCTAAACAAACTGGCTGATAGTGATTGTTTCGTGGCTATTACCAAGATCATCAATGGTGGAACTAACGGCTTGGAAACAAGACGAAAGTTCCTCACAAGAGCAAAGAAGGTTTTCAATGTTTAGCCTATGAAGACAAAGTGGTATGATACTTATTTTTGGCAAGTGGCTCTCTACGTTATAGGTGTCTTGCTGGTGGTATTTCTTCTGTCGGGATGCAAAACCAAATACGTCCCGATGGAGAAAATTGAATATCGGAACGTTGTAAAGCATGATACGCTGCATACTTCTGATAGCGTTTTTGTTCGTGATTCCATCTTTCTCAGACAGAAGGGAGATACTTGTTATCTTGACCGATGGCATGAGAAAACCATCTACAAGAATGTGTATATGGTAAAGGTGGATTCCTTCCTGAAAAGAGATTCAATCCCAGTTCCATACCCAGTAGAAAAGCAACTCTCCAAGTGGGAGCAGTTCCAGTTGAAGTATGCAGTTTGGTCGTTTGGCGCACTCTGTATGCTATTAATCGTATTAGGTTATAAACTCTATAAAAAGATAAAGAATGGCAGATTTCACATTGACAATCAAGAAAAGTGACATCTATGAGGAGGTAGCTAAGACTACTGCCTACATAGGCAAGAAGACGACAGTAGAGGATGGCAAGTCGGCTTTTGACCAGATATTTGTGACTGAAGCTGACTTGGCGATGATAGAGAGGTTCTTCAATGAATCTTTGGATGCGCTCAGAAACGTTCTGAAACGATTTATCTCAGGTGGCTCAGGAGCAGATGGAACCATCAGTTGGAATCTCGATATGCCAAGTAGATTCGATGATAATCTACTCAGTTCTATCAACTCGTCTGCCAACTCGTTCATGGTGAACAGTATTATCGGCAAGTGGTGCGAGATTACCGCAAACGATAAGGTAAAGGAATATGCAGATAACACTGCTGCATTATTGCTTGATATTAATGAGAAAGCGTTTTACAAGAAGAAACCAACCCGAACTAAAATATCATAGTATATGGCAAGAAAAAGTCTAACGATAACGTTGTATATGAGTGAACTCATTTACGACTTTCAGAATAAAGCGTTCCTGACTGGACGTAGCAGAAGGGCTGCCGATATGGATGCTGAGGCTGCAAGTAATATTCAGGCAAGCGATGATGATGAAGACAAGAATCAGGCATTGCGTAGTATTCAGAATGCGTATAGCCAACTGCTTGTAGAGTTGAGCGAGTCAGTAAGCACAAATGATGGCACAACTGCAACAAATGAGTTGATTGATGGTAATACCAATATCATCATCAACCTATCCCTTCCATCCAACTATCCGCTTGCCCTGAAAGATGCTCTCACAAGTTCTATACATGATTACATCATCAACAAGGCTCTGATGGACTGGTTTGTTATTACCAACCCTAATGAGTCGAAGACTTATGCGGAATTGTCGGTTGCGGCTATCAAGAACCTGCATGAGAACTTCAACAGACGTGAGAGGCCAAGCAGAACGGCTCCCAACGAATAAGGAAGGAGGTGAGTATGAAAGAATGCAGGATATGCAACCTTGGGTACAAGGTAATGATAGAGCTTCAGAAGAAGGAATTGGTGTTTGATATTAAGAATACTGCTGCCGTTTACGCTGACTCTATCTCTAGTTCTGTAGAGGATTCTCATTCTATTCACAACATCTACGATGTGGGCGAGGATGGCAATCGTGATAAGCTGGCAAGGATTCTTGATTCAGCAGTAGAAGACTGCAACGAAATGCTTTTCAGGTACACCAAGATGGAAATGCTTGGTGGTGGCTTTGATTCAAACGAGTGGGAAGAGTGCATTGGTTCGCCTACTAATGAAGAGGAGGCCTACTACTTGGCGATGAGGATGCCACAAGGTTTTTCTAAAACAAGCGTGCATACCATGACGGTATATATTCACGATTATATTGTGAACCAATGCCTATATGAGTGGCTGATGATTGTTTATCCTGATGGCGCTGATAGGTTCTGGGCACTCGCTGAGGAAAAGAAACAGAAGATTAAGGACGCAAGCAACAGGTCGGCTGGCAGAGCAAGAATCGCTTTACATCCGTTTTAAGGTTTTTGATTAAGATAAAGCAAGGGTAGCTATCCATCACGGACTGCTACCCTTTGGTTTTTATAATGAAAAAGAAAATTATTATCTAAGTTTATTCTGCAATCTCTCCTGAAACGCAGTTGACAGACCGCTTATAGATTCATTGGGGGCAAGTTTGCCTATGAGCGCAATCCTGAAATATTTATACGGAGAACCTACAAGGCTTCTGAGAAATACATCAACAGAGGAACTAATGTAATACCAATTAACAAGGTCGTTACTCCCGAACAGAACCATTCCGCATTTCCCTGCCTGAATGCTGCTGAAATATCCTCTTGTGATGCAATCGAACATAGTCTTATAGACCTCTTGCCCAAGCGTTAAAGGACGGCTGCAAAGAAAGAACGGAACGCTTTCCGTTGTCTCCTTCACGTACACATCAAGAATTTTTCCAGCCTTGTCTGTAGCGTATGACTCAGGATATATATTCACTCGCTTGTTGAAGACATTGTGCATGGTACCCCACATCTTACTCTTCAAAGAGTAGGCGTAAGCATAAGTGTAGTACGGGTTGAAGACGATGATACGGCTATCGTAATAGTCATAGATCATATCGGCATTTTCGAGATACTTGCGGAAACGGATATACTTCACATCTGACTCAGGAATACTACCTGTCGCAAGGAGTTTATTCGGATAGGTCTTATCCTTGGTTGAATGTGAATAAATAGAAAGGAAGTCGAAAGGATAATCATCCAGTGCGTCTGTTATACATACAGACTCTCTTCCTTGCTGCATCATGATGCCTCTTTCGGTAGGATAGAGGACAGCATCATCTATCTGTAAAATGCTTTTAGGGTTGGAGCAAATATCTCTATTGGCTGGCTGTCGGGCAATATAGGTTCCTTCTTCTCCAAGCATCAATACCCATACTCCTTCATCTGTAAAAGCGTAGAGTGGAGCATCACCAAACTGACCTTCGCTGATTGGTCGGGTGTTAGCTGCCAGTGCTGAGATAATAGATGAACCTACTTGTACGCTATTCTTTGCAGGGAAGATTAGAGGATTCTCAGCTTTGCTTACTTTTACAACAGAAGTATATGGAAGTGCATTTGTATTTGTTTTATAGTTTTCGTATTTGCTGACAATATTATTCCATTCCTCTTCTGATGATTTCTCCCATGGCAAAGCAAATTGCGGTACGTTTTCCTTTCCTTCTCCTGCTACGTAAAAAGAAAATGCTGTAGTTTCGGAAGAATGCAAGTTAACCGTAGATTTATAAAACAAAGAAGTTCCAGTCTTTTGGTAGAATGTGATTTCAGATACATTTAAGATTGGTACACATACAAAGTAATATAGTCTTGCACCTAAATTATCAACCTTGCACCAAAATTCTTTGTTTAGCGCTTTCACTCGAACTATTCCCTCTTTATTTAATTGTGCATCGTCTGGCAAGTTTGATGTTTTAGGAGTGATGTTACTTACCAAATCAACATTATATCCTTCTTTTACGTTCCCCACATGAAGTCTATTATTGAATGTAATCGCACATTTACCTCCTAAATCTGAACGATATAGGTTAGCCAAAGGTAATGACTCTTCTGTTCCCTCAACTCTTTTGAGTTGTAGTTCTTTGCCAAATTCATCTTTACTGATAAATAGTGAATGATAGAATGATAGGGAATCTATGGCATTGGCTGCTTCCTTTCCTGACATCATTGTGAAAAACATATCACCTTGGTCTCTATCATTTAATTCTGGTACAACGTATTTGGCTGCTGCTGATTCTAAATTAACGAAAGATTCGGCTTTGCTTAAAAAAATATCGATGCCTTGTATAAGATTTGATATTTTATCAAGATTATCTATGTTTGCGCTAATAGTCCAAGATGCTATTGCTGGTCCAATCGACGAAAATCTCTTGTTATAAGGGTCAACAAAAACAGAAGCTAAAGTTTCATCACGATAGTCAAGTTTAAAAATATTGGAAATGCTGTAGTATGTACCATCGTATAATCTGATAGCTGCTACTCCAAACACAAAATACTTTTGCCATTGTTTTCCTTTGTTGGACAAAGTCTTGTTAATTTCAGCGTCAAACATGTTGAAAACCTTCGAGACTTGGTTTACGTTCATTCCAGTTATCTTTCTACCAGAAGAACTGCTTTCATAAGTAACATAGTCCCAAAATTCATCACCTAGCGAGATTTCTGCTGTACCACCGTGAAGATCAAGTTCTTTAAAATCGATTTTGATTCCATAGTTAAAGTTATCTCTATCAAATAGCTGATAATTATCGCCAATCCAATATAAGTATTTGATAGATATTTCTCCAACAAAATTAACTATATTGCCTACTGCTGTAACTGCATTGGCGTGGAATCCGTTTAAGTCGATGGTGTTCTTGGTTCCGTCACCGCCTTTCTCCACCCAGAACCAAGTATCATCTGATGTTCGGATGATGTAGTGGGAGTGAATCGTCCCATCGTGTGTTACCTTATGCACCAATTCAATGGTATCTCCTGCATCAAGCGTGATATTTTGCTCAGCTACCATAGGCTGATGAATAGGGTGTAGTGCCCCATCCTCGTTGATGAGGTTGAGGCAGGTTGCCAACTCCCCATCCTGACAATCGTAGTCGGATGGAGAGTGGGTAAGCCCTTTGAGTATTACTTCTTGTCTCGTTGCCATGTGCTTGAATTTAATTTTGGTCGAATGATTTCGTAGTATGGCTCGCCTTTGGCTGACTTGCGTGGGATGCAAGTAAGACGAACCATTCTGTTGAGAGGAAGGTTGTACTCATCAAGGATGGCGGTGACGGAAGGAAGGTCACTTCTGAATCCCACCTTCTTATGCTCCTGATTGAATTGAAGCTGAGTGAAGGCGGTGTTTGCCTTGCAAAGTTCTTCCCAGTCCTCACGCATACAGAATCCGTATGTTCCTCTGTCTGATAACCTGAACACGAAGACGGAATGGTCTGTACGTTCCTTCTGCATGATATGATCGTAGATACCCTTGGAGAGTGTGACAGAGTTCGCTCTTCCGTTCAGTATCACAAAATTGTTTCGATGTCTGAAACCATTGACTTTATCTATTATATATTTGAATTTCATTTCACAAAAATAATAAGTAAATTGATAAGATATGTATTATCTATTAACTTTATCTCCGATACTACTTATTTGCAAGTTCCTTCGCTTCTTCAAGTGATACAGGCTTTCCGCTAAGAGGAATACGGAAGTCGAACTTGGAACGGAAGGAGTAGTAGCCTACGAAGTCGAAGCTCTGTTTCATACGCTCATCGGTGGTGATATATTTCTTGTAAGCCTTCACCTCCTTCTCAGAGCGATAGATAGTAGAGTTGACGAAGTAAGTACTGGTTCCCTTGTTTGCAATTACTGCAATAAAGAATTGCTTGCCAAGGAATTTCTCCTTGATACGTTGGATAATTGAGATTTTCTTTGTATTCATACTGTAAATCTGATTAATTATTATGATGAGTACAGATAGGCTGCACTATTCTATTCCGCAAGATACGATGCAATCTTCTGTGTTGATATCACGATAGTATTCACATCGCTGGCAAGCAAGGCTGCCAACCGTCAGGATTTCGTGAGTGTATCTGCCTTGTATGGCGAAAGGGCATGGAGTGGTGTACTCGAAGTGCCCACCGATAAATTCGTTGACGTTATATTTTGGATATTTCATTTGTATTCGTCTGATATGTAAATGTTTTGTTTTATATACATTTGTCTGTTGTATTTAAATGTTCCAGCACAACTTCTACCACATGACTTTGGCTCAGGGCAGAATCCTCTGTAAACACATTGAGGAACGCAAGCGGATGCAAGGTAAGGTTCTATTATAGCCAACTCATCAATTACCTTATACCATACTTCTCTTGTTTCCTTGGATGCCTTGTTGCATAGTCTTAGCTTGGAGATATTGATAATCTCCTGAGCATTGAGAGATAGCTGCAAGTTAACCAAATCGTCCTGCCGCATATCGTGGCGAGAAATCTTGGAACCAGTAATGTCTGGTCTTGATGTGGAGACGAATGGCTGGGCATGGACGTGGCGAACGAAGTGATTGCTCACCCAGTATGGTATGCCATACACCTTAATGTCAAACTCTAATTCTCTGAGCGGTGAATGCTCGCTGAGAATCATCTGTTTCTTGAACTCATCGCTTGGCTCATGTCCTAACGATTTCTTGCCTTGTGTGAACCGAGCAGCATCCACAACACGCTGCCAGTCGGTTACTCTTGTAATTTCTATTTTCATAGGCTACTTCTTCATGTACTATTCTTCTTTAAGTTCTACATTATCACCAAGAATATCATTGATTTTCTTTTCGATAAACTTATCAGAAGTATTCTCCTTTACTAAAGTTTCGCAAGTGAAAATTCACAAGCGTGATTTAACGTAATTTTGGA
>ERZ1034730.60-NODE-60-length-48105-cov-24.973611_pt1 | contig 48105 bp, 29 predicted proteins | sample MGYA00520650_ERZ1034730 | MGnify/ENA primary metagenome ERZ1034730 (study PRJEB33766, sample SAMN09781702) | gut metagenome | biome: gut microbiome | host: Homo sapiens | place: Madagascar | study: EMG produced TPA metagenomics assembly of the PRJNA485056 data set... | reverse complement strand
GTTTTTTTTATTATAGTTCATAGTTTTAACACTCCTAACTCTATGAGTTATGGGGAAGAAAACTATGAGTTACGGGTGGGAGAAATTATAGGACAAAAAATATATGGGACAAATTGAATTTGTCCCATGTTTTATTGATTATGGGCAGGTAACTTACCTGCCCTCCCAGTTACAGTTTTACTCTAGAGTAAGCCAACCATCTGACGTCCAGCGGATTCGCTTCTGCACCAAGATGCTGGCGCCATTCTTCGCCACACTATAGCCATGGCAGAAGAAGTAATCGCCATCTGCGAAGGAATAGGCTGAGCAATGGCCCATCGCCTCATACTCCTTCTTGTCGCCCTCCAACAGCAGCGTACCACCGCCTTGGAGCATCGGCTTGCCTGCCTTATCGAGATAAGGACCAGCCACCTGCTTGCTTCTGCCCACGGCTACGCGGTAAGTACTCTTCATGCCCTGGCAGCAATAGTCCCAACTCACAAAGAGATAGTAATAACCACCATGCTGCATGATGAACGGAGCCTCGATGGCATTGGTACCCGCCTCCTTGGAGGTAGGATTGCTAGGCACATCAGAGCGCTCTGGCGAATAGCGACGAGCTATGGTCACGGGCTTGGCGCCCTTCTTGGCGTGCATAGTCTTATCGAGCGGTATCAGCTGAATACCATCCCAGAAGGAGCCCCAAGTCATCCAAGGCTTTCCCTTCTCATCGATGACGAAGTTAGGGTCGATGGCATTCCAGTTGTCACGATTGCCTTTCGAAGCCACGATGCAGCCCTCATCCTTCCAGCCATTCTTGTCGGCTAAGCTCTTGTTGCTCAGGAGTCCGATGGCAGAAGTATTCTTGCCAAAGGTGGAGCAAGAATAAGCCATATACCATTTGCCACGATACTTGATTACGTCTGGAGCCCAGATATGATTCTCGAAGCCCGGCACGCTATCGTGTGTCCAAGCCGGAATCTTGCTGTCGGGCAATACGCCCTCACAGCTCAATGTCCAGTGCTGTCGGTCCTGGGAAGTCATCTGCGCAATACCATGCCCCGTGCAGTAGAGATAATAAGTACCGTTTTCGCATGCCATCACAGGGTCGTGGACAAACGGAGTGTCCACCACCACAGGCTCTTGGGCAACGGGTGATTGGGCATGGGCGATGCTACAGCCTATTACAGAAGGAGCAGCAATGATGATTGCTGCTCCCAAAAGTATTCTAGATATATTCATAAATAAATATCTTACTTATTTACAAACTTCTTACCATTCACAATCACTACACCCTTGTAGCTCTTGTCTACCTGCTGACCAGCCAGGTTATACCACTTGCCATCACCAGCCTTATTAGTAGTGATCACTGGGTTAGCAATACCTGTTGGAACCAAAGATGAACCATCGATGTAAGAGCCCTCGTTAACGAAGAACAAGGTAATATCACTAGGCTTAGTACTTATTGTAGTAGTGAATGAATAGTTATAAACCTTCTTTGAAGTGGTAGTGATGGTAGAAGTCATGGTAAACTTACCATTATTATCATAACTTACCGTCATATCTACCAAAGAACCATTCATATCTTGACAGAACACTGCTCCATCATTGGAGAAATCAAAGTCTGATGTACAACCTGTATTGCTAACTGTCGTATTGTTCCAGTTATCATTGCGAATACCAAAGTACTCTACATAGCCAGAAGTATGATGGGTTTTGTTAGCTCCATACAAGCACCAGTTGCACCAGTTATGGGCTGCATTGCTATAGTTATAGAACTTAAACTGAGCCTTGCTACCCTTCTTCAATGTATAGTTCTCTTTAGAAAAGTTGCTCCACCATTCTGCTGTTGTATTCTTGGATGTAGATACTGGATAATATACAGGAGTCTCCTCCTCTACATCAGCATCTATGGTGAGGTCGAAATCCTGTACATAGTAGTAATCATCCTTAGAGATGGTCATGGTCAATGTTACATCGCCCTTACCCTTCACCTTGCCATCATCGGTCAATACCGATGTATCGCTAGACTTCCAAGAGATGTTAGCACCCATCAAGCCCTGAGTAGGCAATGATGGAGCCTCATACAAGGTAGCATCATTCTCAAATGGCAAAGACAGCTTTTTGAGGGTATACTTGATGGCAGCCTTAGCCTCAGCCTTCACTGCCCAAACCTCCTGCTGAGCTGTATAGTTCTGCTGTCCCATAGTCTTGCTGCCGTCTGATGAAGACAATGCAGAGATGGCAAGAGCTGGGATGTTGGTATAGTCGATGGTCTGCTTAACCAATACACCACGATAGGTTACACCGCCGATGGTGAGGTGGATAAAGTCAGTGCCTGCTGTACGCTTCCAAGTACCTTCCTCGCTACCTGTGATGGTACCATCCTCATGGAGGGTGATGTTAACTGGAGTCTCATAAGCCTTGGCTGCTGTGTTCTGACCATACTGATGGCGCATAAACTGATAATCGCCAGCTATCTCGCTATCCTTGACAGATGCCTTGGATGCGATGTCTGAATGGGTAACAGTCTCGCCATCAAACTCGAATGGAGCTGCCATCAACCAGCCCTCGTCATTCAAGAAGAGCTGATGAACACGTACCTGATGACCCTCGCCACCATTACTGAAACGAGTATGATAAACTACGAATGCACGTCCCTGCTTGTCGATGAAGGCAGAATTATGTCCCTGTGCTATCTCAGCACCCGACATGGCATCCCACTTATAGCCACCGAAGAGCAATACGCCACGGTTATCAGCTGTAGTAGAACTATAGTTCATCTTATAACTAGTATAAACGGCAGAAGTACCATTGCAATCTACGAATGGCCCGTCAGGATTATCAGAGCGGAAGATGCGCATCTGATAACCACCATCACTAGTCAAGCCACCATAGCTCATGAAGAGGAAGTAATACTTGCCTATCTTCTGGATATAACTAGCCTCGCCAGATACATAGTAACCACCTGCTATCTTCTTGCCGAAGTAAGGATCGCTAGTACAGTTGGCATTGGCTGCTCCAGGAGTTGTGGTAGAGCCATTCACCTGATAAGAGAACTTGTATGAATAATCACGAAGACCATTGCTCTTGTCCAAGCGAATCATAAAGATACCGCCCGACCATGAGCCGTAGCTCATCCAGAGGTTGTCGTTGTCATCATAGAAGACGCAAGGGTCAATACAGTTTGGCCAGTATGTTCCCCACTTATCAGCTACCTGATAGCGAGCAGGGAGAGAGGTCTCGCCTGTTGCGATGGCAAAGTCGGTATGCTTCCAGTCATCAGCTGCCGCATACACATTGTGAGTGTATTTGCCTTGGAAGCCAGAGAATACCACTGGTCCCTGATATACCCAAGGTCCCTCGATATTGTCGGAGGTGAAGCAAACGATGGAAGAACACCAATGATCTCCGTTCAAGCTCATATACAAGCACCACTTCTTCATGGTCTTATTGTATATAATATCTGGAGCCCACTGATTACCCTTTACAGTATATCCCTTAGACTGCCAACCGTTTGCATTGAAGTTGCCAAACTTCTGGGTCTTTCCATTCAAGTCCTTCACTTCAGTGATGACATGTGCCTTATAAGCATCGGCATAGTTAACCAATGTGCCCTGCTTGTTAGCAAAGAGGCTGTTCACATTGCCGGTAGCCTCCTCACCAGCCTTGAAGGTAGTCCACTCTTGATAATTGCTAGCAGTAGTGGTCTTGCCTCTACCTAGGTGAGTACCATATATATAATAGGTAGGAGAGCTAGGGTTGGTGATGTCGTCCAGCACGATGGAAGGGTCATGGCATACCACACGCTTATTATATGCTCTTGCCTCGTAAGCCTTGGATAAGTCATTGTCTGTGACTTGGGTCTGGGCATTGGCGCCGATGGCAGCCAATCCCATCATGGAGAGTAATAATTTCTTCATCTTTTTACGAAGTAGTTAATTTGATATTGTATTTATGAACTGAAAAAAGGCAAGCCTATGGAAACAACTGGGCTCCATAGGTCATGCCTTTTATAGTATTTCAAAGATTCTCTTATCTACGACGAGCGTAGTGCTTGCGAGCAGATGCTGCGCCAAAGTTCAAGTGGCTACCATCAACAGAGAAGCCAACCTGTACATCAGATGGATCGAAGTTGTTCAAACCAAGATAATACTGGTTATAAGTATTACCATCAGTTCCAACCATGATGAACTGAGCATCTACTGTACCATTACCGCAGTTAGTAAAGTAAGCTGTTACCTGAGCACCATTCATAGCTGCCAACCAAGTTGCCCAGTCTACCTGACCACCAGATTTGACGCTTGCTTCATAACCAGCGCCCCAGCCCCAGTTGTCAGCACGAAGCACTGTCTGTTCTGCATCTCCACTACGGAGCACAGCAAGGAAGTTATTCCAGTTGCCTAACAAGTTGCTATAGTTTGTAAACTTGATTACAGCAGTCTGACCAAGAGCAATCTTCTCAAACTCTGTATATGTTGGAGCAGTCCACAATGTGCTATTATCTTCTGCTCCAAGAACAGAAGGAGACATCGTTACAGCCTTAACAGCTGACTCAGCAACAGTTACATCAACCGTAGTCTTCTTGCCATTCTCTGTAGTGATAGTTACCTGATGTGTACCAGCTGTAGCAGGAATCTTAGAGAATGTCAACTTAGAGTTGTCGAGCACTGCAGGATCACCCTCTACGTAAGTAGCAGTAACCTCCATACCTGTTGGGTCGAATGCCAATGTATGGTCTACGCCCTTAAGTGCAGCAGAATTGTAGAAGTAGTACTTGGTACGTGAAGGAGCCTTGGTAATCTTAATGCTCTTGATACCTGCAACGACATTTATCTTAGCAGAAGCACTTACTGACTTCTCGGCTGTCTTACCAAACATAGTCTTGTTCAAGGTAGCTACTACATAGTACTCACCTACCTGATCCAACTTGCCATCAGCGTTAAGACCTGTGCCTGGAACCAACATGAATGAAAGATCAGAAGCAGCAACTTCCTTCACTGTACCACCGCTATAAGTAACCTTACCCTTGATGCCAGCTGTAGCCTCAGCCAAAGTAGAGTTCTTATCTACCTCCTCAGGTACATTAATCAATTCCATAGAAGATGGCTGCTGATCAACTGCATCAGCTACATCAACCTCTGCCTTGTCGAATACATAGTGGCAACCATCTGTAGTAAAGTCGAGATAAAGATCACCAGATTCTACACCAATACCAGAATAGTTCTGAACGTAAGTTTTACCATCTGTACCCTCTACGGTAGCCACTACATCAGCTGTATTGTCACCATTGTTTGTAACAGCTACTGTAACGTGAGCACCATTCATGGCTGTCAACCATGTTGCCCAGTCTGCAGAACCCGTGTTACTATGTGTACAATTAGTGTAGCCATTATCATAGTTAGTGCTCCAACCATAATCGTCAGAACGAAGCACGGCATATTCCTTAGTCTTGTCCGCACTACGAAGCACTACATAATAGTTATTATAATTATTGGCCCCTGAAGAATAGTTTGTAAATCCTACAGTATAAATCTTGTTGCTTGGCACTTTGATATCTTGATCAAGGTGAGAAGCCCAGAATGCATCGCTATTATCCTCGGCACCAAGAACCAATGGAGAGATAGTAGGAGCTTGACCCTGATTTGCATTAGCAATAGAGTCTGCCTTCTCTGAAATCCAATCAGGACCGTTTACACTAAACAAGTCACTGCCTTCACATCCAGTAAGTGCAGTCAAGCCCATGGCTGCCACGCAGAATACGGATGCTAATTTATTTAGGTGTTTCATATTTTCTATTATATAAATATGTGAATGTTGTTAGATTATCTCATGGAGCCAATATTCCAAGGCTCTATGAGATAAGAATATTAATTGTTACTTGCTCAAGTCAACTACTGGGTGAACAGTCCACTTCTGCAAGAACTCTGTAGAGTTGTCTATACCGTCATTAGCAGAGTTGCCCTTCAAGTTAGGGTTAGCATTCAAAGTACCCTGATAGATTGGCAAGAACTCGTGACCTGGCAAATAATTGTCGAATGAACTCTTCAACTCTGGGTCAATGCCAACCTGAGAGTAGCTTACAGGCTCCTTTACCTTATAACGAGAGCGACGGAATGTTCCGTGTTCCTTCAACTGAGCCAAACGACCCGCGTCATAGAAGAATCCCCAACGGATCAAGTCGAGACCACGACCGTACTCACAACCAAACTCCTTTGGACGCTCTACATTGGCAATCTGCTCAAAGAGCTTATCCTTTGAAGAGAAATCTGAAAGTTGCAAATCTTCCAAGCCTGCACGCTGACGGACCTCATTGATCCAGTCAATAGCCTGCTGGGTAGGACCATTAACCTCGTTCTCACACTCGGCGGCACGAAGCAATACGTCAGAGTAACGCATCATGCGGAGGTTGATACCATCGTGAAGACCTGATACCACCTTATCATAAAGGTTGGTTCGGAGATTGGTATTCTTAGCGATTGGCAGACCACCGTTGGTATTGTTGGTCTTGATTGTATCAGCAATGGTCAACTCCTTGGTGTAGCAAACATTACCATTTGCATAGTTCTCCCAATCATTCTCGTATGTACCAATAGTCCAGTAGAGGCGTGGGTCAAGCTTGCCAGCCTTTGTCTTCTCCTGCTTGAAGAGCTGATAGAGCCATGGAGAAGCTGAGATATCTGCCCAACCACCAAAGTCGCCAGGTGCATAGTTAGACTCGATGGCAGAACCCTGTGTAGCGTTAGGGCTAGTATTCACTGGAGTCCACTCATCATCTACACCCTGTGAACCATAGTCGAGGAACTGTACCTCGAAGAGGCTCTCTGAATTGTTCTCGTAGGCTGAACCCTCACGGAAATTGTCGCCATAATCTGCTGTCAACTTGTAAGTGCCATACTTCTTATTGATGATATCCTTCAATACATCCAAAGCCTCGCTATACTTATGGCGCTGCATCAAAGCACGTGCATAGTAACCAGCGGCAGCACCGCTAGTAGCACGACCCTTAGCCCACTCACCACCAGCATCACGAGATGGGAGGAGAGTCATAGCCTCAGAGAAGTCTTTCTCCATCTGGTCATAGACCTCATCAGAAGAGTTGTTGGTACCATAAAGACCATCCAATGAAGAATAGGTGCTATATGAGGTGATCAATGGAGGATTCTGATAGTAACCTGCCAAGTTATAGTAAGCCAAGCCACGGATAAAGAGTGCCTGACCCTTGATGCGCTTCATGTTCTCAGCGAGCTGAGTATCATCTTCGCCTGTGCGAGAGAGGATGAAGTTACATACATTGATGGTATAGTACCAGTCACGCCATGACCACTGACAGATCTCATCTGTTACAGGATCATTGAGGTCATCGAATGGCAAATACCACACCTGTGAAGAGTTCCAAGCCTCATCACCACGACAAACATCAATGTTATAACCAACACGAGCATAAGTACCCTCCATACGGATGTGGTTGTAAGCTGCAATCACGCACTCTTCCAAATCATCAGCATTGAAACCGAATGTACCGGTTGTCTGCTCGTTAGGGTTTGTCAGTTCCAACTTGTCTTCGCACGATGTCATTCCCATTGCGCCGAGACCGAGGAACAGAGCTAATGATAATTTATATAGTTTCATAATTGAATATTCTTTTAATAATAATGATTCACGTACTTTTATCTAAACTCTTTGTCTAATAGAATTAGAAGGTGAAGTGGAGACCACACATGAATGTTCTAGCACTTGGGAAAGAGCAGAAGTTGTAACCTGGGGTAAAGGTACCACCAGCATAGTCTACGTTATATCCCTTGTAGCCAGTGAATGTGTAGAGGTTCTGTGCTGATACATAGAGACGTACTCCACTTACATAACCACCAAACCACTTGTTTGGGAAGTTATAGCCCAACTCTACGTTGGCAATCTTCCAGTAAGCTGCGTTCTGAATCTTGCGAGAGCTGAAGAGGTCGTTCCATGCCAATGTGGCATTGTTGGTAGCGTATGTACGTGGTACATTAGAGATATAAGTACCATCCTCAGCGAAGCGGTTGGCATCGCCCATAGCTACGTCCTTGTTAGCCCAACCATAGCAAGAGTTCAAGCTGTTGTAGATGTCATCAGATACGTGATAGTTCAATACACCGTATGTAGAAATATTCAAGTCGAATCCCTTGTACTCCATGTGAGTGCTCAAACCGAAGTTTACCTTTGGAAGACCGCTGCCCAATACAGTCTGGTCGTAAGCATCGATAACACCATCTGGCTCTCCGTTAGGGCCAGAGATGTCCTTATAGAGGCAATCACCAACGTTGGCACCGCTTTGAGTAGCGTGGTTGTCGAGATCTTCCTGAGTACGAGCGATTCCCTCGTATACCCAACCATAGAACTTACCAATCTCTGAACCTACGTAAGTAGCGTAAGCACCAGTGATGTATGAGTCGGTACCGAAACCAAGAGAGGTTACCTTGTTCTTCAAGGTGCTCAAGTTGGCACTGATATCATACTTGAAGGCATGGTCGCGGTTGCGATATGTAGCTGAGAACTCGAAACCACTGTTCTCCATAGAGGCAGCGTTCATTGTTACAGAAGTATTAGCCACACCTGCCTGAGCTGGCACTGGTACTGAGTAAAGCAAGTCCTCAGACACGTTCTTGTACCACTCTGCAGTGAACTCCAAGCGGTTGTTGAACATAGCCAAGTCGAGACCGACGTTGGTGCTCTTCTTCTTTTCCCAAGCGATATCATTATTAACGTATGTAGATACGGCAGAACCAGTTACAGGATTGTTACCGAAGCTGTAAGTCATGTTGTTACGGCTCATGGTAGCCATGTACTGATACTCACCGATGTTCTCATTACCGAGCACACCGTAGCTGGCACGCACCTTGAACATATTGACGATATCACGGCTGATAGGGAAGAACTTCTCCTTATCGAAACGCCAACCTACAGATACTGATGGGAAAGTACCCCAACGGATGTTCTTGGTCAAGCGAGAGCTACCATCACGACGGATAACAGCTGAGAGCAAGTACTTCTCATCATAGTTATAGTTCAAACGTCCTACGTAAGATGCCAAAGCGTGCTTATACTCGTAAGAAGAAGAGTATGTATTCTTGGCATTCTGGAGCTGGAGGAAGTAAGGCTCTGAGTACTCAACGCCCCAACCTGTCAAGAGGCTTGTGTTCTCCTCCTCGTAGGTCATACCAGCGAGCAAGTTGATATTGTGCTTGCCGATTGTACCATTATAAGTCAATGTATTCTCAACCAAAGCATCGCCATAGTTACGAGAGCCCTTGGTCAAGCGCTCATTACTCTTATCGAGGTATACACGGTTGCTCTGAATCCAAGAAGGAATCCAAGTCTTATCTTTAGCCTCGGTCTTGCTATAAGAGAGGTTGATGTTGTAGTGCAAACCGTGGTTCTTGCTCTTGATGCCTACCATGCCGAGCAGGTCAACATCAGCAGAGAGAGTACCTACGAAACGGTCTACCAAAGTGTTACGCTGCAAGAGGTTGTTAACCAACAATGGGTTAGAAGCAGAGATATCACCATGTACACCATCATAATATACACCATAGCCGTAAGCATCGTAGCGATAGCCGCTAGCTGCACCTACCTTGTCATCGAGTACCCATGTAGAGTTATCGTAAGCCTTGATAGTAGGCTGCATCAAGAGAGTACCACGAAGCACGTTGGTTACATCACCATAAAGACCCTGTACATACTCTGAGGCATTGGAAAGACCCATGTTATCCTGGTCTGAGTGAGAGTAAACCATGCTGGTGCGGAACTTCACAAACTTGGTGTCCATTGTATTGTTGACACGAGCTGTGTAACGCTCATAGTTAGGACCTGCACCTTCCAAGGTACCCTTCTGGTTGTAGTAGTCGAGAGATACATTATATGTACTGTGAGCACTACCACCGCTGAGGGCTACGTTGTGGTTCTGGCGGATACCAGTCTTGAATACCTCGTCAAACCAGTTGGTATTGGTAGCATCCTGGAAGTGATACTTACCATCCTCGCCCATCTTGTAACCACCAGGCAATGCGGTGTTAGAGTTAGCACAAGCCTGACCGATATAGTTGCTATACTGGTCAGCATCCATTACATCATATACATCGCTAGGGATGTAGTCTACTCCGAAGTAACCAGAGTAGTTCACCTTCAAAGGCTGGTCTTTCTGACCATTCTTAGTGGTGATGATAACGACACCATTAGCTGCACGAGAACCATAGATGGCACCCGCAGAAGCATCCTTCAAGATCTGGATGGTCTCGATATCATTAGGAGAGAAGTCACGGATAGTGGTACCCATAGGCACACCGTCAATGACATAAAGAGGAGCTGTGCTACCGAAAGAACCGATACCACGGATACGTACACTTGGGTCGGCACCAGGCTGACCATCAGAAGTAATCTGCACACCAGCTACCTTACCCTCGAGCATGGTAGAGATGTTAGAGTTAGATACCTTCTTCATCTCTTCTGCATTTACGATAGATACAGAACCGGTGAGGTCGGCCTTCTTCTGTGTACCATAACCTACTACGACTACCTGGTCGAGGAGGTTATCATTAGTTGAAAGCTGGATAGTCTCCAAGATGGCACGTCCACGTACTGCGATTTCACGCTCCTTGAAGCCGAGATAGCTTACTACGAGAGTAGCGTTACCTTTCACGCGGATTTCGAAGTTACCATCCAAGTCGGTAACTGCGCCCGTCTTTGAATCCTTAGTCTTAACTGTAGCACCAATCAGAGGCTCGCCCTGATCATCTACAACCTGACCCTTGACTGTGATGACTTGATCCTGTGCTACTGCCGCCATTGTAGGCATTGGAGCTACGAATGAAGCACCACCGACAGCACCTAGGCATAACATCATTGAGAATAATTGTTTCCTCATTGCTTATCAATTTTTAGGTTTATATTTTATTGTTTATTAATTCCGATTTTATTGTTTATCTATTCAGACAACAGTAAATTTTCGGTGGCAAAAGTACAATTAATAGCAAAATAGTAGGTGGACAAATGCAAATATTAGGTGGATAATCTGCAATTTGGGTGTATTTTTGACCTTTTTACGTACATATCCACCTTTTGTGTTCCCACACAGACAATTTAACAAAAAGAAACGGAAAATAAAGAAATGATACATAAAAACAAAAGAGACTGCTTGATGTAGGTCAAGCAGTCTCTTGTTTTTATGCCACAAACAAGTGATTTATAAAATTATCTCACTGATTTATCTGTCTTAAATAAGTCATTTACGACTTCTCTTCCTGGGTATCCTTGAAGGAAGAAGGCGACACGCCATACTGCTTGGTGAAGCAGCGGGTGAAATACTTCGGATCATTGAAGCCTACACGATAGGCTATCTCCGTGATGTTGCGATTGGCCACATTGTCGATAATCATTCGCTTGGCGATGTCGAGACGATAATTGCGAATGAACTGGGCAGTTGGCAAACCGGTCTCGGCTGACAACTTCTTGCTGAGCACACTGCGGTTGAGCCCCAAGGCATCGGCTAGCTCTTGCACGCCAAACTCGGAGTCGTCGTACTTCTTCTCCATCACTTCCATCACCTCGTCCATAAACGGGCGCTCATTCTCCTTCACTTTCTCCTTGTCAGCCTCGATAGATTTCTTCTGGCTCTCCTGATAGCGCTGCTGGTTGGCAAGGATGGTCTGGATGCGACTCTGAAGCTTGCCTGGCTCATCGCTATCCTTGAGCGCAGCCTCGATAGGACGATACAATGCCTCCACCTCTCGCTCACGCATCTTCTTGAGCTTATGCATATAGGCATACTGGAGGAAGGCAATGACACCTATTATAATAAGAGTAACAAACCACCAGCTCTTCCAGAAATAAGGAGTAATCTGAACTTCTACAGAGATCACCTGCTCCTTGTCGGAATTGATAGATGGGATATATTTCACCTCAAACTTATAGTCTCCAGCTGGCAGAGTGGAATAACGCACACTATGCTGACCAGCCTTGAGTTGAACCCACTCATTCTCGTATCCCTTCATGCGATAAAGGTACACGCCTTGTGTCTCGCTGCCATAATTGAGCGCTGAGAAAAAGAGGGTAAACGACTTATCACTCTCATGGATACGCAACTTTCTGGCGATGGAGATGTCTTCTTCCAGATAATCGCTGCCGGCAAAGACAGGCTGGTTATCTACCAGAAGTTCGGTAAAGCCCAACTTCCCTGCCTGATGAACAGAACGGTTTATGCCCTTTACAGCCATCATACCCGCATCGGTGCCCAGGAATATCTCGCCCTTGGCATTGCGGATGGCTCCATTGAAATAGAACTGCGAACTGATCAGACCGTCTTCACGGGAGAAACTGCAGAATGCCTCGGTCTTCGGATTGAAGATAGAGAGTCCATTATCGGTAGCTATCCACAACATACCCTGGTTATCCTCTACAATACCCTTCACGATATTGTTGGCAAGTCCGTTATTGGTGGTATACGACTTCACTTGAGTCTTTCCGTTTTTATCGCTGGTATAGCAATACAGACCGTAGCCGTTACTGCCCATCCATATCTTTCCATCCTTAGCCTGGCAGAAAGACAATATCTTATCGAAGACTCCACTCTTCGGATTGTCGAGTTTATACAGATGATACGTTACAGCGAAATCGCCCTTGCCATGAGCACGCGACTTGAGGTCGACCTCTACCATTCCCCGCACACAACCCATCAGGAGTTTGCCCTTTCGGGTTATCAGAGAACCGATGCAGCCGCGCACTTCCAGGCATCCTCTGAAAGGTTCGATGAGTTGACGGCGCTTCATATCATAGAAGAAGAGGCCGTCATTGGTTCCGAGCCACATACCATCATTGATAGGATCATAAGCCAAAGCACCGGCAAAGTTGAGTAAATGCTGATGCTTTGCATCAACCATCAGAGGAATGATTTTGCCCGGCTGACTGAGATTCATCACAGCAAAGCCCCTTCCCCAGGTACCAATCCAGAGCTGATTGCGGTTATCAGCTGCAAGAACCGAGACGGTATTATGCGGCAAACCGGAATTTGCCACCGTATAATGAACAAAGTTCATGCTGCCTGGAGCCAAGGCATTGAGACCTCCCTCTACGGTTCCTACCCATAGGGTTCCGTCGGCTGCCGCATACATGGCATTGACAGCATTAGGAGAGATACTGCCCGGGTTGGCGGGGTCGTGACGGTAGAATTCCAAATTCAGCTGACGTGGAGCCAGCTTGATAACACCACCTGTCTCGGAACCTACCCATATCTGTCCGTTCTTTGAGAAAAGACTGTTGATAAAGTTGCTGCTCAGCGGATTCACAGCCGTTGCAGTGTTCCAATGTTCTATCTCTCCGGTCTTATCATTGAAGATATCTACGCCACAGAGCGTTCCTACCAGAAGTTTGTCATCTGGAGAAACAGCAAGGCTCGTCACTACTTCGTGCTGGAGCGAATGGTCGGTAGCAGAGCAATGGAATTCCTGCTTGCCACTATTAAACAATCCGCGATTCGTACCCATCCATATCTTGCCATGATATGAGATGATGGCACCGGCATACCAGCCTTCGAGCGGAGGAAACAGGGATGAGATATTCTTTGCTACGAGCTGATTGTTCTTCACAGAAAACTCGCTCACCACTCCATTGTTGCATAATACAACCGTTCCTCTGCGATAGACATCACAGATTCCGAGGTCGGGAGCATTATAAGGATAGGATGTAGACAAGACGCTGTTCACCTCGCCCTTTTCGTTAAAGCCGAAACGGGTAAGCTGGTTGACAGACAGCATCCATATATTGCCCTTTGCATCACAATATATTCGGGTGCAAAGGTCCTTGAATACTTTGTTGAGTTGTGCCTCTACCTGGCTGTTCTCACAAGGTGGAACAGCAGGCTGCATCGTTTTGAGGTCGAGCACCTGCGGACCTTCCTCGAAAGCTATCCAAAGGCGCTTGAACGGATCTTCGCAGACATTACGGCAACTGTTGCTTCGCAGACTGATTCCTACAGACCCCAAACCGAAGTTCATGAAATTGAAACCATCGTAGCGCACCAGTCCACCACCATGCGTACTGATCCATACGAAGCCGTAAGAGTCCTGAAAGATGTCATCAGCAAAATTATTCGGCATACCTGCAGCCATATTGAGATAGCTTACATTATAGCGACTAGGCAGCCCACCTTGCGCCCAACTGCTCAAGGTTATGAAAAGAATGCTTATTATAGAAAAAATGTATCTAATCATTAACTATTCTTTTGCTCTTTTCTGTCTTCTATCTTAACGTAAATGAAAGAACCAACAGCAATCAAAGCCAGAAATATATACATTCCTAATAATCCGTAATCCATATTATTGCCTTTTCTGTTCTTTGCGATCATCAATTTTGGCATAAATAAATATTCCTGCTGCCAAAAGCAACAAAAAGCCATACATAATAAACAATCCTGTATCCATACTTATTTCTCCTGTCTTTTTCTATCAGACATTTTAGAATAAATAACTAATCCTGTTGCGAACACAGCAAGGAAAATATACATTGCTAATAATCCATTACTCATTTTACTTCCCTTTCTTATTTTTATCTTTTCCTTTTTTAATTAAATAATATCCCAATGCAAACAATAGAACAGCCAATAAGACTGCACCAATAAATGACCACCAGGAATCATTATCTTTACCAAACATTTGCGATAAGATATAAGCAGTAATTATATACTTGGATATATCTAATAGCCATTTGCCTATTTCTTCATCCATTTTTATTAAGTTTTTATACTTCTGATTGCAAAAGTACGAAGAAAAAATGAAACGAAAGAATTTTTATCAAGAAAAAAACGTTCCTAGAAGTGTAAATTTACAACTCTAGGAACGTTCATATAGGAATATACTTGCGTTGGCCATCGCAACTACGTGCATCAGGCATCGCAGCTACTTGCGTTTTAGAACTCAAGAATCATGCTCTGGCGAGGACGGAGCTTCACGTTCTTGTTGATAAGAACGGTGCGACCGTTTGTAACATCCGTGGCCTTGTCATGAGAACCGATAATCTCTGCATAACGGGAAACATTCAGTTCGTTTGCCTCGTTCTTGCCGTTAATAACCGTCATCACATTCTTACCCTTATACTGGCGAGCAATTACGTAAACACCCTTCTGCGGACAGAACTGAGTCTGCTTGCCCTTGGTAACCACCTCATTGCCCTGACGCCAGTGCAAAAGTCGGCTCAACCAATTGAACATCTGATTTTCTGCCTGTGTTCTACCCTCTGCAGTAAAGGCATTGTGCTTGTCACCAGCCCAACCGCCAGGGAAGTCCTTGCGTACATTGCCATCGGTCACGCTCTTGGTGCCATTCATCAGCACCTCTGTACCATAATAGAGCTGAGGGGTACGGTTGATGGTAAGGAGCAAGGCGAGTGCCTGCTTCAAAGCCAAGGTATCCTTGCCCTCGCCGAGGAAGCGGTCGGTATCATGATTCTCGATGAATGCCATCACGCTCTTTGGATTCGGATAGAGATAGTCGTAGCAGAATACGTTGTAGAGACGATTCATGCCGTTCCACCAGTCATCGGTCTCTTCTTTCTTTGCACTGTTGATGCGGTCGAAGAAGGCGAAATCCATCACGGTTGGCAGATAGCTGTTCTTCTCAGAGAGCTTGCTGTCCTTCTGCCAAGCAGCGGTATAGGCTGGCTCAGTAACCCAGGTCTCTCCCACGGTGTTGAAGTGAGGATATTCATTGTTCAATGTCTTCATCCACTCTGCCATACCATCACGGTCGGCGTATGGATAGGTGTCCATGCGGATGCCATCGATGCCTGCACTCTCTATCCACCACTCGCTGTTCTGAATCAAGTACTTCATCACATGAGGGTTGCGTTGATTGAGGTCTGGCATACTTGGCACAAACCAACCATCCACCGTCTCATGGAGGTCTGCCTTGCTAGCGTATGGGTCCAAGACTGGAGTCAACTTATAGTTGGTCTGCATATACATATCGTTAACGGTTCGGCCGCCATCCATCGTACCTATCTTCTTCTGATGCTCCGGAGTCTGGTACTCAGGCATGAGCCATTCTGGGGTATTAAACCAGTCCTTGGATGGCATGTCGGCTACCCATGGATGCTCAAATCCGCAGTGATTGAATATCATATCCATTACCACCTTCAATCCCTTCTGGTGTGCTTGGTCGATGAGTGCCTTATACTCGGCATTGGTTCCGAAACGTGGATCTACACGATAATAATCGGTAGTGGCATAACCATGATAGGTACTATTCCTGCCATCGTTAGGACTATCATTCTCCAAAACAGGGGTAAACCACAAGGCGGTTACACCCAACTGGTTGAAATAATCCAAGTGCTGACGGATTCCCTCCAAGTCACCACCATGACGAAGGCTAGGAGCCGTGCGGTCGCAAGCCTTATCACGCATGATCTTGATGACATCGTTCTTAGGATTGCCATCGGCAAAGCGGTCTGGCATCAGCATATAGAGCACGTCCTCGTTAGAGAAACCGATGCGCTTATCGCCTGCCATCTCTCTATCCTTCAAGAGATACTTTACCTTTTTGGTTTGCTTGCCCTGCTTGAAGTTCAAGGTCATCTCGCCCGCCTTCGCGTCTTTCAGATTAAGATACACGAAGAGGTAGTTAGGCGAATCAAGACGGGCGATGGAGTCGATGCTCACACCCGGATAATCCACCGATACCTCGGCTTTCTTGATGTCCTTGCCATACACCATCAGCTGGAGAGAGGCATCCTTCATGCCCACATACCAGTTGGTAGGATCGATGCGGCTCACGTTGACAGCCGCATTCATACTCATTGCGCTACTCATAAGCAACAATAATGATACTATATTCTTTTTCATTGTTACACCTTATTATATTATATAGGATTTCATGCCCTTTATATAGAGGGGGCACTCCCTTATTTCTGATAAAGAATCAAGGCAGACTGTCCATCCACCAAGACTTCCTTGCCTGATACATGACCAAGTCCTTCCTCATTGATAACACCGTTGCAGCAAGCCACGGTGTATTCTCCCTCAGGGATAGCCATCTCCTTCGCCTCCTTATTGAAGTTGAAGATGACGATGATGTTCTTCCAAGCATCGATGCCCTGAAGGTCCTTGAGTTGGAATCCTACGAGGCAATCCTGCTTGACACCCTTGGCATCCTCGCTAGGCAAGAACGACAAGTGCTGACGTACCTTATCACCAGTAGAGAGGCGGAAGGCTGCATGGTTCTTGCGCAACTGGATGAGGTTCTTGTAATATATGAATACCTGTGGATAACTCTGTAAGTTATTCCAATCCAGATGGTTGATACTATCAGGAGAGTTATAACTATTATGTACGCCCTTCTTATCGCGCAGCATCTCCTCACCACTTAGGATGAAAGGTACGCCCTGCGAAGTGAAGACGGCAGTCTGCGCTAGTTGGTCGATGCGAATCAACTCTGCCTTACGCAAATCCTCAGGGATGTTCTTGTCGGTAAGCGATGGGATGCTAGCCTTCAAGCGGTCAACCAAGCACATATCGTCGTGGCAACTTACATAGCTAACCTGCTCTGTAGGATTGTTGGTCCAAGGCTGCTTGTCATAGTTTACCTTGTTCATATCCACCTGTGGATGAGCTATACCGCCCACGATACCAAACTTCAAGCTCTCCTCCTCGCCAGAGATTCCAGCAAGAAGTGCGCCCTTATGGTCGTCAGAGAATGGACCACGGAGGGCATCACGCATATCATCAGAGAAAGCACCAATGCCCTGAAGCTGCTGGGTATTCGCCTTCATCGCCAACTTTTCCGTTGGATAAGCACAACTGCCTGCGCTCCATCCCTCACCATAGATATAGATAGATGGATCTATCTCATTCACCATCTGGCGAATCTTCTGCATAGTCTCGATATCATGCACGCCCATCAGGTCGAAACGGAAGCCGTCAATGTGGTATTCATTGATCCAATACTTCACGCTCTCCAACATAAATTCACGCATCAAAGGCTTCTCTGAGGCGGTCTCATTGCCACAACCTGAACCATCAGAATACTTACCTGCCGCTGTCTTGCGATAGTAATAGTCTGGATAAGTGCGCTGGAAATTGCTATTGTTGATATTGAATGTATGGTTATATACCACGTCGAGAATCACTCGAATACCTGCCTTATGCAGTGCCTGTACCATCTCCTTAAACTCCTTGATACGAGTTTCAGGCTTGTAAGGGTCTGTGCTATAACTGCCCTCAGGCACATTGTAGTTCTTTGGGTCATAGCCCCAGTTATATTGAGGGGTTGAGAGTTTGGTCTCATCTACCGAAGCATAGTCAAAAGAAGGGAGGATGTGAATGGCATTCACACCGAGATTCTTCAGATGCTGAATAGCCTTAGGCTCTGTGAGAGCCAAAAACTTACCCTTGTTCTGCAAGCCAGAAGAGGCATCTATAGAGAAGTCACGCCAGTGCATCTCATAGATAACGAGGTCGGCTGGCGACTGAATGGCTGGGCGAACGTCATTTTCCCAACCAGCAGGGTTGGTTTGAGCCAAGTCGATGATGGCTCCACGGTTGCCATTTACGCCCACAGCCTTGGCGAAAACACCAGGAGTTTCGCCCTTTCCCATGTCGAAAGTATAGTATTTACCAGCCAAATCGCCCTTGATGGTAGCCTCCCAACGGTCCTTTCCGGAGGCTTTCATCTTGACGGTTTTCACAGCCTTGCCAGCTTCACCAGCATTGTAAATACGCACTTTTACCGTATTTTTAGGGGTAATTTGGGTAGAAGCACCCGTATTTCCATCTACTTCGACACTTGTAGGCGCATTCAATTTGAAAATAGTTTTTACCTTAGAATACACCATCTCATCGAATGTATTCTGGGCAAAAGATACACATGGAATCATTGTTACCATAAGCGACAACGATATAGTTCTTATTGATTTCATTTGGATATCGGCTTTTAAGTCTGATTATATCTGATCATATTTTGTAAAGAAAAAGCAGAATTAAGTACGCTCATTTTGGGCGTATTTAATTCCGCCTTGCCAGTCGCCCACAAATACCACAATTACAGAGCGGTAAAAGTGGGCGATATTTCTTTATTTAGCGAGCAATGAGATGGCGAAACCACCACCACGAGCCTCCTTGATCTTCAAGACATCACCCTTCTTCACTGTCTTGTGAATAATCTGGTATGCCTTAGGGTTTTTCTCGTAGTCGGCATTGGCTGCATCCTGATAGATGGCGCAGTTATACTTCTTACCCTTGTCGAGGAAGTCGAGCTTCACTACGGCTGTACGAGCAGTAGCATCGGTCTTACCACCTACAAACCAGTTGTTGGTGCCCTTAGCCTTGCGTGCTACGGTGATATACTTAGCTGGCTCTGCCTCCAAGTACTTAGAGTCATCCCAGTCGCAAGCTACGTCGCGGATAAACTGGAAGGCATCGTCATACTTCTCATAATGCTCAGGCAGGTCGGCTGCCATCTGCAAAGGACTGTACATCACGAGGTAGAGAGAAAGCTGACCACAGAGAGTGGTGTGAACAAAGCTCTTGTTGTTGCTCCATGTAGAAAGCTGTGTCTCGAAGATACCTGGGGTATAATCCATAGGACCACCCTGCAAACGGGTGAATGGCAACATCACTGTGTGATAAGGGACTGATCCTCCGAATGCCTCATACTCTGTACCACGGGCACTCTCATTACCAATCAAGTTAGGCCATGTACGGCAGATACCAGTAGGACGGGTAGCCTCATGTGCATTCACCATGATGTGATGCTTGGCAGCCTGCTCTACCACACGCTGATAGTGATTGTTCATCAACTGACTATAGTGATACTCACCACGTGGGATGATGTCGCCCACATAACCAGTCTTCACTGCATCATAACCATACTTATTCATCAAGTTGAAGGCATCCTCCATATGGCGCTCATAGTTGAGAGCGGCAGCAGAAGTCTCATGGTGCATCATGAGCTTCACACCCTTAGAATGAGCATAGTCGTTGAGCATCTTGATATCGAAGTCTGGATATGGAGTTACGAAATCGAAGACATCGAGCTTCTGATGACCAAACCAGTCTTCCCAGCCTTCGTTCCAGCCTTCTACCAATACTTCCTGAAGTCCGTTCTTGGCAGCGAAGTCGATATAGCGCTTCACCTCCTCATTGGTAGCACCATGCTGTCCGTGAGGCTTGCACTTGCTATAGTCTGTTGCACCAAGACGAACAGATGGCAAATCATAGGTGTAGCTCCACTGCTTGGTACCCACGATCATGTTCCACCATACACCACAGTACTTGGTAGGGTGAATCCATGAAGTATCCTCGATCTTGCAAGGCTCGTTGAGATTCAAAGTCAACTTGCATGAAAGCATATCACGGGCATCATCGCTTACCATAACGGTACGCCAAGGCGAATTGAATGGAGTCTGGATGAATCCCTTTCTGCCTACGGCATCAGGTGTCAACCAAGACTCAAACACCAAGTTCTTGTCATCGAGATTGAGGTGCATGGTAGGATAATCCAAGCAGGCTGCCTCGTGAATATTGATGTAGAGACCATCCTTGGTCTTCAACTGGAGGGAAGTCTGCACACCGGTATCAGAGAATACGGTGGTAGATGAGTTGCTCTTATACTTCTCACGATTAGCTGAGATAACAGAGCGGATACCTGTCAATGGAGTGATGTTGTACTCATACTCCTGGGTATCGTAATCACCTGGAATCCAGTAAGCGGTATGGTCGCCTGTCATGGCAAACTGGGTATGTTCTTCCTTGATGATGAAGTAGTTGAGAGATTCCTGCTGAGGGAACTCATAACGCAAACCCATACCATAATCATACACACGGAAACGGATGATAATGTTACGATTGGAAGAAGCCTGGTTCAAGTTTACCTCCATCTCGTTGTAGTTGTTGCGGATGGTGGCAGTCTCGCCCCAAACTGGTTTCCAAGTCTCATCAAATGTGGATGTCTTGCTACCCGTCTCGGTGAAGCCATCCATCAAGTCTGTTTCCTCCATGCCCTTAGAGGCATGCTTGTCCTTCGCCAACTCCAAGCCGAGGTGAGAAGGCTTAATTACTGTTTTTCCTTTGTAGGACATCTCGTAGGTAGGCTGTCCCTTGTCGGTCAATGAGAAAGTCAAACTGACATTCCCATTAGGCGACTTCACAGTCTGAGCTGCTGCCAGCATAGGCAGCAGCAGACCCAATACTAAAACATTCAGTCTTTTCATTTGCTTCTTTTCAAGTTATACAAGTTGTCTTGTTCTTAATTCTTAATCGACTAGAATCTTCCACCCTGCGCTATCAACTCGGTGATATTCTTGAGATAATCCTTGCTGGCAGCCAACTCCTCGATATTGATGTGCATGCGATAACGCCAGTAATGCTTAGGATTATCCGGAATATTGATACGCTCGGCATTGGCATCTGGCAGGCGGAGAGCCTCGTCGATGGCAAGCCAATCCTGAATGCTCAAGATGCAGAGCATAGATGGAGAGGTGAGATGACGAGCGATGATATCTCTAGCAAGCCAGCCTGGAAGTGGATGTGGAGCGGGTCCCTCACGATAGAGCATCGTGTTGTAATACTCCTGGGTGCGAGAGATGTTCTCATCCCACCACTGGCGAAGCGTAGGCATATCGTGGCTAGAGATGGTGCAGACAGAGCGGTAAGGATTGCGGCTCAAGTGTCCAAACTTAACCGATGGATCCTTTGGCATGCTCTGAAGCTCCAAGCTCAATATCTTCAGTTCGTTCATCACCCATGGCACACAGTCTGGCACCATACCGAGGTCTTCGGCACATACCAACATGCGGGTGGCCTGTACCAGCTTAGGCAACTTCTTCATAGCCTCTCCATACCAGAACTGGTTGTTGCGACGATAGAAGTAGTCGTTGTAGAGGCGATTGAATGCTGCCTTGTCATTATCATAGAGCGACTCATAGATGAAGTCGAGCTGTGCTGAGATACGTGGATGGAAGAGCTCTGGGTTCTTGTGGTCACGCACAAAGAGCACATCGCTAATCAAGGCATACAAGCCATCACGCAACCAAAGTTCCTTCTCCTCCGTAACACCGGCAAAGAGAGCCTCCACCTTGCGCTGGGTATCTACCTCTGGCTTCATCTGATAACGCTCGGTATCCAAGCGGTCGAGATATTTTTCCTTTACCTCATCGGCACGCTCATGGAACATACGGTCCAACACCCAGTCGGTAATGAATGGACGGGTGAAACGTTCCTCCTGGAAGTTCAGTCCGTAACCCTGAATCTCATCACGAGTCATGGCGAGAGCTGGAGCAAACTGACCGAGCAGTCCGTGTACGCTATCCACAGGAATCTCCCAGATGCGGAAGAAGCCGAGCACGTGGTCAATGCGGTAAGCATCAAAGTACTTAGACATGTTCTGGAAGCGGCGTACCCACCACTGGCAGTCGTCCTTGATCATCTCATCCCAGTTGTAGGTAGGGAATCCCCAGTTCTGTCCGTTGACAGAGAAGTCATCTGGTGGCGCACCAGCCTGACCATTGAGGTTGAAGTACTTAGGCTCCATCCATACATCACAGCTATGGCGGTTCACACCGATAGGGATATCACCCTTCAGAATCACACCCTTAGCCTTGGCATGCTCATGGGCAGCACGCATCTGCTGGTCGAGCACAAACTGTACGAAGTAGAAGAACTCCACGTCCTGATAAGCCTGAGTCTTAGGATCAGAGAGAGCCTTGCGCTCAGCCTCATCCCATGTTTTATGGTCAGGCCACTGGGTAAAGTCGGCTGTGCCATTCTTATCACGCAGATAAGAATACTGTGCGTAAGGCACGAGCCACTGTTCTGTATCCTGGAAGAAAGCCTTAAACTCGGCAGTCTTCATCATCTTTTCACCTTCTTGCTTGAAGATTTGGCGCAAGTAAGCGATCTTAAAGTCATTGACCTTCTCATAGTCTATCTTACCCAACTCATTGAGTTGCTCACGAGTCTTCTCCGCCTCGGCACGTGCCTTGGCATCCTTCAATTCTGGCAGGGCGTTCAAGTCAGCATACTGTGGATGCAGGGCAAAGATGCTGATGCAACTGTATGGATAACTATCCGTCCATGTATGGGTAATGGTGGTATCATTGATAGGCAAGAGCTGGAGCACACGCTGCCCGGTCTGAGCCACGAGGTCTATCATCGCCTGGAGGTCGCCAAAGTCGCCTACACCAGCACTCTTCTTGCTGCGCAATGAGAATACAGGCACCAAGGTACCTGCTAGTTTTCGATTATACAGGGCATAGAAGGATTGGTCGAGCTCGTATGATACCAACTCGCCAGCCTTCAGTTCTGGCAAGTCGATGGTACGGTTGAATCCTGTCTCCCAAAGCACTTGGTCCTTCTTGCTATCGACGGCAAGGAACTTAAACTCCAAGTGGTTGGTCTGCAAGTGAGAGGCATTAATGTCCACTGCCCACTCATTGTAGTTGTGCTGCACCATAGGCAACGCCTTCTTGCTATCCCAAGCACCCAGCAGATTGTCAGCTCCTGCGATGGCAAGCTTTTCGCCATCACGCAGTTGAGGAGCACGCACGATGATGCGCACCGTCTTACTGTCACTCTGCACCTTCATCAGCTGAGGGTTCTGATGGTTGATGCAGTCGGTAAAGGCTCTGCTATAGAGATAGGCATCCTCTGGTATCGCATTCCAGTGGTCGTAGAGGGTATACTGCTCTGCACGCTTAGCTGTCATATCGAGACGGTGCTTCACGAGCAACCACTCAGTCTTGCTCACCTTGCCCTCACGCTCTATACTATAATAATAGGTATAAGCCTGGTTAACCGTTTCCACACACCAATCCTGTGACCACTTCTCACCATCAAGTGTGGTCATAGGAAGCTTCAGTTCCTTATCCTCCTTCTGGATGTTCAAGACGAGTTGCTCGCCAAACACCGTTTTATAGTTTATGTTAAAATGAATCGTCATAAGACCTTCTTAATAGGTTATTATATATTTGTGCTGCGAAATTAACAAAAAAATCGCTTCACTGTTCCTTTTTGTTGCAGAAACGTGCGCAAATTGCAATGCAAACGTTTGCATAACAATTCATCTTGTTCGCTTTCCGCTTATTTCTTATCCTTTATGATAGAAACCGCCAATGCACCGCAGATGAGCAAGATGCCAGACACGATCATCATATCGCTCTGATGAGAACCCACCAAGCTCAGGATAGCTCCACCGCAGATGGCAGCCACAATCTGAGGAATACAGATGGTACCATTGAAGAGTCCCAAGTATGCACCCATGTGGCCATAGCCCTGCAAGGCATTGGTAACAAAAGTAAAAGGCATGGCAAGCATGGCTGCCCAACCAGCACCAATCATCAAGAATGGAACAAACTGGAGATACTGGTCATGCAGGAATGGAATCAAGGCGAAGCCCACACCACCGATAATCAAACTGACAGCGTATGCCATCTTGGTATTCTTAAACTGAGGCAACACTACAGCCCAGAGCACACTGCCCACTGCCTGAACGGCAAAGAGGATGCCCACCCAGTTGCCTGCCTCTTGGAATGCTTCAGAGGTAGGGTCGGTTGTGTCCCAAACAGTCTCGGCAATAGCACCTGTAGAATAATTCCAGAGATAGAGGAAGCCAGCCCAGCAGAAGAACTGCACCAGTCCCACCTTCCAGAAGGTAGATGGAGCCTTGCGAAGCAAAGTAATCCAGTTAGCCTTATCCTCAGCCTGAGCATCATCAGCCTTATCAACTCCTAACTCCTCACTCCCAACTCTAGACTCATTATACATGGCATATTCCTGCGGATTCCATTCCTTCACCTTCATCGTGGTGTAGATGACACAGAGGATGAGGATAGCTGCACCGATATAGAACGACCAAATCACAGAGTCTGGCACCACGCCCTTATCAGCCACATTCTTGATTCCCAAGAAGGTAAAGAGGAATGGGAAGATATATCCAGCCACCGAACCTGCATTACACAGGAAACTCTGGATGGAGTAAGCCTTGGCTTTCTGTTCCTCATTCACCATATCGCCCACCAACATCTTGAATGGCTGCATCGCCATGTTGATGCTAGTATCAAGGAACATCAGGGCTATCAATCCGAAGAGCATCGCCCCACTCACGGTCAAACCTAGCGAACCCGCATTAGGCAAGAGGCACATCACCAGCACAGCCACCGTGGCTCCTATAAATAAATAAGGTATACGGCGACCGAATCGACACCAAGTCTTGTCGCTCAATGTACCTACGATAGGCTGCACCAGGATTCCCATCAATGGAGGGAGAATCCAGAAATAACTCAAGTTGTGTGGGTCAGCACCCAACGTTGCGAAGATTCGGGAGATGTTGGCGCTCTGTAGGGCGTAAGCAATCTGTACCCCGAAGAATCCGAAGCTCAAGTTCCAGAGCTTCCAGAAACTCAAATTAGGCTTTTGTTTCATATTGTTATACTTTGAATTTTGAACATTGAATTTTGAACTTTATGATTACTCTTACTTTGATTTTGAACATTGAAATTCACAAAGGACATTAGGTTATTAGAGCTATTTATAAAGTTCAATGTTCAAAGCTCAAAGTTCAAAGTTATCTGGTAGTTCCTCTCACCACGAGTCTGGTTCTCACCACTCTCTTCTCCACCTCATCCTTCGGGATGGAGCCCTCCACCTGTCCGATGAGGATATTGGCAGCCTCCTCTCCTACTGCCACGCCTCGCTGCTCCACGGTGGTAAGCATTGGGTCGGAAGCCTTGGCACGGTCACCATTCGTAAAACCGCATACGCTGATATCATCCGGAACGCTGAATCCCATTCGCTTAGCGGTATAGAGAATACCGATGGCGGTATCATCGTTGATGGCAAAGAAGGCATCAGGATGATCTTCCTGTTCCAGTATCTCCGGCGTCAGAGCCTCAGCCTGCGCACGGTTGTCGCAGAGCTTCACCCAGTCGGGATTCTCCGTGAGTCCATGCTTCACCAAGGCATCGTGATAGCCATTGTATCTGTTCTTGGAGATTTCCAAGTTCATCGGCGAACCATAGAAGGCAATCTTCTTGCAGCCCGTGTCGATGAGATGGGTCACGGCAGTAAAGGCTCCCATGTAGTCATCCACCACCACTCGGGAACAATTCACGCCCGTACATATTCTATCATAGAAAACGAGAGGCACGCCATTGTTCATCAACTTCTGGAAGTGGGCATACTGCTTGGTATCCTTAGCCTGCGATACGATGATGCCACACACCTTATTCTTATAGAAGTCCTCGCAGATGGCCACCTCACGGTCATATCGCTCCTTGCTCTGCGCCACCATCACACGATAGCCCCTGGCTCTTGCCTCCTCCTCGATGCCCGAGAGCACCGACATGAAGTAGTAATGCACCAGTTCGGGCATGATGACACCGATAATCTTCATCGGCTGCACCTTGCTATGGCGAAGCGCCTCGCCGATGACATTCGGATAGAAGTTATGTTCGCGCGCATATTGCTGTATACGCTCCTTTTGGGCAGCACTGATACGAGGGCTGTCCTTCAAAGCTCGGCTCACCGTGGCGACGCTTACCCCCAGGTCGCGAGCAATATCCTTCATTGTTATAATTGTATTCTCTGCCATTTGTTTTTAGATTCGGTGCAAAATTAGCCAAATAATCGTTACGACGCTCCATTTTCTTTGACTTAAATCAAGTAAACGAAGTGCAAACGATTGCACTAAAGAAATAACGGAATTAACTAAAAAAAAGTACATCGTATCATAAAAGACTTTAATTTTGCACCCAGAAAAAACAATTAACGACCGAACGCGAACAAAAGTAACGTTTCAAATACGCTAAAGCAGTAACGAAAATTACAGCCAAGCGTACAGTCACGAATAAACAAATAAATTAAAATAAACATTAACTTAAAAATCAAGCAAATGATGAAGCAGGTAAAATTTAAATTGCCTCTCAGAGCGTTGACCCTAGCAAGCGGTCTGCTTCTGACGGTGAGTTCCTTTGCGCAGAGTAATGCAATTAAGGGACATGTGAAGGATGCTTCTGGTGAGCCTATCATGGGTGCTACCATTACAGTTAACGGTAAGGCAGTAGGCATTACCGACATGGATGGTAACTTCTCAGTTGATGCAGCGCCAGGTGCCAAGATTACATTCACCTATCTGGGTATGACACCGCAGACAGTGAAGGCATCTAGTAACATGAACATTACCTTGGAAGATGACTCTAAGTCTTTGAACGAAATCGTTGTCATCGGTTATGGTGTAGCTAAGAAGAACGACTTGACTGGTTCCGTTACAGCTATCAAGCCTGATGAGAAGAACCATGGTATCATTACTTCCGCACAGGATATGATTCAGGGTAAAATTGCCGGTGTAAATGTAAACTCATCAACGGGTGCTCCTGGTGATGGTGCACAGATTCGTATCCGTGGTGGTGCTTCTCTTACTGCGAGCAACAACCCATTGATTGTTATCGATGGTATGCCTATGGATAACAATAATACAAAGGGTGTTAACAACCCTCTTTCTCTTGTCAATCCTAACGATATCGAGAGCTTCACCGTATTGAAGGATGCTTCAGCTACAGCCATCTATGGTTCCCGTGGTTCTAATGGTGTCATCATCATTACCACCAAGAAGGGTCGCAGCGGACAGAAGCCACAGGTTTCTTACAATGGTACACTTTCAGTAAGTACTGTTGCCAAGAAGATGGATGTGATGAATGCTTCTGAATATACAGACTTCATCAAGAACTATTATGGTGAAGATTCTTCTGCCTACAAAGGTTTAGGCTGGAAGAAGTTCAACGAAGATGGAACTCCAGATTATTCTGCCGGCACATACGATACCGACTGGCAGGACGAGATTTACCGTGCAGCTGTCAGTCATGAGCATAATGTCAGCTTGACAGGTGGAATCAGTAAGAATTCTTGGTCTATGCCTTATCGTGTCAGCGTTGGTTACACTGGCCAGGAAGGTATCCTGAAGGGTTCTGACTATAAGCGAGTTACTGCCGGTTTCAACATCAATCCATCATTGTTCGACAAGCACCTTAACATTAATGTCAACGGTAAGTATTCTTACTCAAAAACAAATCCAGGTGGACAGGATGCAGTAGGTGCAGCTATCAACATGGATCCTACCCGCCCAGTAAAGAGCAGTGACGAAACATTCAAGAACTGGGGTGGCTATTGGCAGTGGGCATTACCTACTACTTCATACGACCCTACATTCCCATATAACCGCAACGACGATGCTCCAACAAACCCTGTAGAAAAAGTTGAAAACTACGATTTCTACAAGAGTGCGCATATTCTCTTGGGTAATGTAGAGGCAGACTATAAGATACATGGTTTCGAAGACCTTCATCTTCACGCCAACATAGCTGGAGAATATAGCACTGGTGGAGAGTACAACACCAACAATCCACAATCTACATACGGATTCTACTATGGTGGCAACAGCGAAAATAAGGAGAAGAAGTATAACGTTGTAGCTACTGCCTATGCTCAGTACACCAAGGACTTCAACAAGGCTAACCATTTCGACATCATGGCTGGTTATGAGTATAGCCACATGAAATATTGGGGAGACCAGTGGAGCAAGTCTATGTATCCTTCTACCAACGAAGGTAAGAACGACAAGGGCGAACCTCTTGCAGGAACTGTGAAGTCTTACGATACAAGCAACTGGAAGGGACAGACTTACCTCGTGAGCTGGTATGGCCGTGCCAACTATTCTCTGTTGGATCGTTACCTCCTTACATTCACTGCCCGTTATGATGGTTCAAGCCGCTTTGCAGACGGACACCGTTGGGGTTTCTTCCCATCAGCAGCCTTCGCATGGCGTATCAAAGACGAAAAATTCCTGAAAGATGTTGATGCTATCAGCGACTTGAAACTCCGACTTGGTTGGGGTAAGACCGGTCAGCAGGATACAGGTAAAGAGTACTACACCGCTACCTATAAGAAGAGTACAAGTAATCACTTCCTCTATCCAATCGGTGGTATTGCCAACAACCCAGGAACACTCTACCGTCCATTGGCATACAATGACGAATTGACTTGGGAGACGACTACTACATGGAACGTAGGTCTCGACTATGGTATGTTCGACCAGAGACTCACCATCAACCTTGATGGTTATATCCGCAAGACAACCGACTTGCTCAGCACAACAACCATCGCTGCAGGTCAGAACTTTGACAATGCGCTCTTGATGAATGCAGGAACATTGGAGAACAAGGGTTTTGAGGTTGCCATTACCGGTCGTCCTATCCAGACAAAAGACTGGTTCGTAGAGCTTAGCGTCAACGCAGCTTACAACAAGAACGAGATTACCGAACTTGCTGGTGGTCGTGATATGATAGAGGCAGGTATGAAGGTAGGTCAGGACCAGGCTATCACCTATCATAAGGTAGGAAAGCCAGCCAACTCATTCTTGGTTTACCAGCAGGTTTACGATGAGAGCGGACGTCCAATCATGGGTTGCTACGTAGATCGTAATGGCGATGGTACAATTGACGAGAACGACAGATACTTCTATAAGAATATCGTGGCTCCTTGGACAGGCGGTTTCAGCTTCAAGGTTGCATACAAGAACTGGGATCTCGGCAGTAATTTCCGTGCAAGCTTCGGAAACTATCTCTACAATGGATACGCTGAGGGTGCAATAAATACGAAAGAAATTTGTAGTGCTAAGGGATATTACAAAAACAGCACAAAGGATATTGTAAATTTGGGCTGGACTTCATACAACTATCCTCTTACTGACTACTTCGTTCAGAATGGTAGCTTCTTGAAGTGCGACAACATCACACTGGGCTATAACTTCAACAATCTGCTGAAGGGTGGCAACTACAAGGGCATCTCTGGCCGTATCTACGCCTCATGCTCTAACGTATTTACTATCACCAAGTATAAAGGTATCGACCCTGAAGTAACATCAGGTAAGGACGACAACATCTATCCTCGTTGCCGCACATTCCTGCTCGGTCTGAACCTTAACTTCTAACATTTTAAAATAGATTTCGATATGAAACTCAATAAATTCAAAATAATTGCCCCAGCAGCAGCTCTTCTGCTTTCAGCAAGCTTGAGCTCTTGCATGGATGACTTGAACAAGGGAAACATTGACCCTACTGTTGATGCCAATCCTAATATTATGGGCTTATACAGCAAGTGCTATGCTGGTCTTATCATGGAGGGTAATGACGGTAATGCCGATTTCACTATCGACGACAATGGTAAGTCAACCCTTCTTCGCAACCTGTTCAACTTCAACGAGGTACCTACCGACGAAGCTGTCTGCTGGTGGTCGGATGGCGGTATCGCAGATGTTGACTACAATAAGTTAGATCCGGGTAATGCTACTCTGAAGAACCTCTACTATCGTCTGATGTCGAACATCTCTTACGAGAATCATTTCTTGAGCCTCGACGCAGCCAAAGAGGATAAAACTAAGTATGCAGAGGTACGTGTACTTCGTGCCTACAGCTATTTCTTGATGCTCGACTTCTTCGGAGACCCGACATTCATTGACAAGATTTCAGCAGAGACACCACGTCAGGCCCACGCTTACAACGAAAAGTTTGAGGAAGGCAAGAGCTACACTCGCGCAGAGCTTCTTCAGATGGGCCGTGAATTCCTGTTCAACTGGGTAAAGGACGAATTGCTTGCAGCAGAGCCAGACTTGCTGGCAGCAAAGCCTGAGACTGACAGCGACCCAGACTATGGTCGCATTGACAAAGGCACATGCTGGCTGCTCTTAAGCCGTCTGTACCTCAATGCTGGTACATACCTCAATAACGATGGTCAGAACAATCAATATTGGGATAAGGCTCTCGAATATGCCGAGAAGGTTATCAATTCAGACTATAAGCTCTTCGATGACAGCAAGATGTCTAATGAGGCAAAGGCTAATGGCTACAAGCCATACGACCTGCTCTTCATGGGCGACAATGGTTCAAATGGTGCAAGCTGCGAGGCTCTTCTCCCATTGATGCAAGATGGAGAAAAGACTCAGGGATGGGGTGGTTCTATGTTCTATGTAGCTGCTCTTTGGGATGCTACGATGCAGACTGTTACAGGTAAGGATGCTGCCACTACTGCCAACACATGGTCAGGTATGCGTGTTCGTCCACAATTCGTAGAGAAGTTCTTTGCCGATCCAAAAGTTGTTGTAAACAAGTCAGCTTCCGAAATCCGTGCTATGAACGTTGATGACCGTGCTATCCTTTGGGGTAAAGGCAACAGTGACGGCGATCGTACTTTGGAGATTGGTGCTAACGATAAGTTCGTCAAGGGTATTGCAACACCAAAATGGAATAACAACTATTCTAATGGTGATACTCCTCACGACAGCTATAATGTCGACATCGACTTCTTCCTCTTCCGTGTAGCTGAGGCTTACCTCAATGCAGCAGAGGCAGAGATGCACATCAATGGCGAGGGTTCGGCTAAGGCTAAGGGTTATATCGACGCTCTCCGCAATCGTGCCCACGCTGCCGTACGTCCTTCTTACACTCTTAACGATGTTCTTGACGAGCGTTCTCGCGAGCTTTATTGCGAGGGTCTTCGTCGTACCGACTTGATTCGTTTCAATCAGTTTGGTGGCAGTCAGGCTACATACAAATGGGAGCTTAAGGGTGGTAGTACTAATGGTACAACCTTCACCAAGACCTATAATGTATATCCTCTCCCATCTTCAGAGGTTCGTTCTAACAAGAACTTGACACAGATTGATGGATACAACGAGGTTCAAAACTAAAGTATAAAAGAATTATTAAAGAAAACACAATATGAAGAATAAATATATAATTGGTGCTCTGCTTATCGGCATCATCAGCTTATTCGCTTCATGTTCGGATGACAACGACTCAAACCCAACGCTGATTCAGCCTAAAGAGTTTGTGTTGAACACTCCAGAATATGCCAATGCGACTATTGATTTGGAGCATTCAACAGGACTTGGCCTTACATGGTCACAGCCTAAGTACACAGCAGACAATGCCCCTATCAACGCAACTTACGAGGTGCAAGTATCTCCAACCAACAGCTTCACAGTTTCTACTGATGAAGCTGCTGCAGACGAGAGTGGAGAAAAGGTGCCAGACTACGCTGTTCTTAGCAACACCACACAGAAATGTAATATTTCTGCCTCTGCAGAAGAAATGGACAAGGCATTGGTAAAGATACTTAAATGGACAGAAGAGAATGTTCCTGCCGAGCAGGAGATGTACGTTCGTGTGAACGCTTACATCCTTGAGGGAACAAACCGACTGAACCCTATCGCTTCAAACTCAGTAATGCTAAAAGTAAAGCCATACTACATTGAGTTGAAGGATGCTACACCAACAATGTGGTATCTTGTAGGTAACATGTTTGGCGCTAAGTGGGCTGGCAACAAGAGCATTGGAGAAGACGCACTTCCTATGTTCCTTAAGCCAAACTTCGCTTACGACAAGAAGACCGGTGCTGGTGAGATTGAATACACCAACTACTTCCTCACTGGTGATTACAACGAGAAGGCCGAGGTCGATGCAGCTGGTTTCAAGATTCTGCCAACAACCTTCGACTGGGAATTCAGTATGAATGCCGATGCTGCTCAGAAGGGTACAATCGCATATCGTGGTAATGGCGGTGGCGACGGTGGTCACATCGTAGCTCCGGCAGCCGGTTACTACACCATTACAATCAACACTGCTGACAATACAGCCAAGATGGAGAAGTACGAGGGTGCAGTCAACAACAACTATGGTACTATCCAGATTAGTGGTTCATTCAATGGATGGACTGACACTCCAATGCTTCCTTACAACACAGAGGGTGTTGAGAACCACGCTTGGTACTATGTAATGGATGTTCCTGCTGGCGACCCAATCCAGTTCAAGTTCAAGATTGCTGATTCTTGGGATACAAGCTGGGGTTATGGTGCAGAAGATGGCGCTATCAACATGTACGGCAAGTGTGATGCTGGTGGCAAGAACATCGGCTTGGCAGAAGGCAAGTATGTCATCTCATTCAACGACATCACTGGTGCATTCAGCATCGTTAAATTGTAAATCATTAAAGTATAGACAATTATGATTAAGAAAATATTATTGGGAATGACCCTTCTGATGGCTATGGTGTCTTGCACCGAGGACTACACAGATTGGGGTAATCCACAGACAAATCCTCAGAAGGAAGCTGTGGCATTCGGAAATGGTAGCGTAACTCCAGTTGATGTCATCAACTTGGCTGACGTAAAAACAGAGAAGGTAAAAGTGGCGAGCATTGTTGCTCCCACTTCTTCCGACGCTGCTTACACTCCAACCTACAAAATTAATATCGATGGTCAGTCATTCGACATTGATGCTGATGGTAACATGGCAAAAGCTGACTTGGTAAATTACATCACAGGTAAGTATGGCAAGCGCCCAACAGAGCGCGATATCGATGCAACTCTTGACGCATGGCTAAGCAATGGTTCAACAGCCGCAAAGATGGCTACATCTGAAACATTCCAAGTAAAGGCTGTTCCAGAGGCTCCATTCATCGATGCCGCTTACTACCTCGTAGGTGACTTGACAGACTGGAAGTTGGATACCAAATTGAAATTTGCTCACTCTTCAGCAGATGTTTATGAGGATCCTGTATTCACCCTTATGTTTACTACTACAAAGGATGGCCAAAACTGGAAGATTATTCCACAGGGAAATGTAGATACTGGTAACATTTGGGCTGTAGAAAATGCTCCTAAGGGTGTTGTTGGTATTGAACAAGATGGAGATAACGCTATGAGCGGTAAACTTTGTACTTCTACCTCTGATGGTAAAAAGGCTGGCGCAGGTAAGATTGCCAAGGCAGGTATGTATCAGATGACAATCAACATGATGGACTACACTTATACCATCAAGCAGATTGCTCCAGAATACTACCTTGTTGGTAAATTGCAGGGCTGGTCAACTGAAAACAAGACCTGTCTCATGTATGCTGAGACTCCTATGGTTCAGAGCTATACCACTCAGTGGAACGACGATGCAAACCTGAAGATTTGGTTGGGTAGCGATTTCGGAAAATGGGAAAATGCTTATGGTAGTGCAACAATGGCTGACGCCAATACTCCAACAGGTAGCTTAAAAGCTGACAATAATGCTGGTGCCATCATTTGCCCTGAAAAAGGTGCATTCTATACCTTTACTGCAGATTTCTCTACCATGACTTACAAATGGACAAAGCTCGAGAACCAGAATCCTAAAGCTTTCGAAACTGTTAGTCTTATCGGAGTTGGTGGCAAATGGAATGACGGTGATGACATTGACATGAAACAGGTGGCTCCTCACAACTGGTTTATCGAAACAACTCTCCCTGTAGGTGGTTTCAAGATTCGTGGTAATCATGATTGGAATAAAGGTGGAAACTGGGGCTACACAGCAGATCAGAAGTTCACTTCTACAGGTAAATTGTTCAACGATGGAGGCAGTGGAGATATCAAGATTGCAACTGCAGGTAAGTATCGCATCTTCTTCAACGATATTACTAACGAGTATGCATTCATTGCTGTTACAGAATAAACATTTATTTTAATAATACATTATAGGCGACTCTCAATTCCGGGAGTCGCCTATTTTCTTCTCAAAAAAACTTTTCCATCCTAAATCCTTGGGGGTTTCAGAATAAAATCGTATATTTGCAGGCGAAATGTGACATTTAATAAAATAAGATATTATGGCAGAACTTAAAGACAGATACATTCGTTTCGACTGGGCTATCAAAAGATTGCTCCGCCAGAAAGCCAATTTTGGCGTACTAGAGGGATTCCTCACTGTCTTCCTAAACGAAGAGGTAAAGATTATCGACATCCTGGAAAGTGAAGGCAATCAGAGTGCTGCCGATGACAAATTTAACCGTGTGGACATCAAAGCGAAGAATAGCAAAGGAGAAATTATCATCGTAGAAATACAAAACACCAGTGAACTATACTATCTGGAGCGTGTGCTATATGGTGTAGCCAAGGCTATCACGGAACACATCAACCTGGGCAACAGCTACAAGGAGGTGAAGAAGGTGTATTCCATCAGCATTCTCTACTTTGACCTGGGAAAAGGTTCTGACTATATCTATGTAGGTCAGAACAATTTCGTGGGACTGCATACGAAGGACCAACTTATCATCAGTACCAAGGAGAGGGACAATATCGTAAGGAAATCACCTTCAGAGATTTTCCCAACCTACATTCTTGTTCGTGTCAACGAATTCAATAGTGTAGCTAAATCGCCGTTGGAGGAGTGGGTCAACTACCTAAAGAACGGCGTTATCGCTGCCGACACCAAGGCTCCAGGACTGCAAGAGGCTCGCGAAAAGCTGAAATATTACGAGATGTCTGACGCCGAACGTCATGCATACGATGAGCATCTCAATGCCATCATGATACAAAACGATGTCTTGACCAATGCTAAGCAAGAAGGAAGGGCTGAAGGAAGGGCAGAAGGAAGGGCAGAAGAGAAAAAAGCTATCGCCCTCAGCCTGTTGGCACAAAGTGTTTCTGCCGAAATCATCGCACAGGCTACTGGATTAAGTATTGAAGAAATCAAGAAATTATAAGATGTATGGGGATATCTGCATTGAGGATGTCGTGAAAAGTTCCTCCCGAGGGCACTCCTTTGCCATAGCGAGGGCACAAAGGTGCCGTCGTGAGGAACAAAACTCTGGTACGAGGTAGTATCTCTTTTTCGCCATAATCTTTACTGTTTCATCTGTGCAAAATTATAAGCAAAATATATCTTCATCAAGTCTTTCAAGTTAAAGTACCTAAAGAAACAACTTTATTAGTAAATGCAAACGATTGCGCAAATCGTTTACTTGATTTACATCAAATCTGAACTATGGTATCAGAAATAGTCGTAACTTTGCCAACGAAAAAGAATACAACTTACAATTAAACATAAGATAGTAATCAAAAAATACAATGATAATTATGAAGAAGATATACTTTACACTCTTCGCATTACTGGCAAGCATCAATATGTTTGCACAAGGTTGGCCTGTTAACTATAGTGGCGTCATGCTGCAAGGATTCTCATGGGATTCTTACGACTACTCCCAATGGAATGTTTTAGAGAAGCAAGCCGATGATATGAAAGGATTCATCGACCTAGTATGGCTTCCACAAAGCGGAAAATGTATCGAAACCACACAGGTGATGGGCTATAAGCCATATTATTATTTCAACCAGAACTCCTCATTCGGAACTGAGGCTGAACTCAGAAGTCTGATTGCCAAGTTCAAAGCCAACGGCATAGGCGCAATAGCTGATGTGGTGGTCAATCATCGCAATACAGACGGCTGGTATACCTTCCCTGCAGAAACCTACAAGGGAGTGACCTACCAGATGTTGTCTACCGATATCTGCAAGAATGATGATGGTGGAACTACTGCTACACAGGCAAAAAAAGACGGGGTTAGCCTCAGCAATAACTATGATGAGGGAACCGACTTTGGAGGATGCCGTGATATTGACCATAAGAGCGAGAACGTACAGAAGATTATCAAGGCATATCTGAAATTTCTGAAGGAGGATATAGGATATACCGGTTTCCGCTACGACATGGTAAAGGGTTTCAGCGGTACTCACGTGGCTGACTACAATGATGCAGCAGGTATAGAATACTCGGTAGGTGAATATTGGGACGGAAACCCATCTATCATCAACTGGATAAACAAGACTAACAAGAAGAGTGCTGCCTTCGACTTCCAGTTCCGTTATAATGTTCGTGACGCAGTAGGCGTAAAAGACAATAAGATTGTTTCAGCGCAAAACTGGTCGAAGCTGAAGAGCGATAATAATCTGATGCATGACCCAACATACCGTCAGTATGCCATCACATTCGTAGAGAATCACGACATGCAATACCGTTCTGCAGATGAGCCGCTGGATCCTCTTAAGCGAGATACGCTTGCAGCCAATGCCTATATGCTCGCCATGCCGGGAACTCCTTGCGTGTTCCAGCCACACTGGAGAGCATACAAAAAAGAAATCAAGAGCATGATTGAAGCCCGCAAACTTGCAGGCATCACCAACATGAGCAATTATACCAACAAGATGGCGCAAACCAATTGCTTCGCCAATGAGACTACCGGCGACAAGGCTAAGCTCATCGTTGTTGTAGGAAACAACACCAAGGCATATACTCCAGGTGCTGACTATACACAGATTCTCGAAGGATACCACTACCGTTATTATCTTTCTAAATCTGCAGAAACCGCATGGTGCAATATACCTACTGGCGAATACGAGGCAGGATTCAAGGCTAAGCTTACGGCTGTGAGTCAGAACAGCAATGCCAAACTGGTATACACTACTGACGGCACAGACCCTACAGCCAAAAGCAAGCAGGTTACGAATGGTAACACCATCAATATTGACAACACCTGCACCTTGAAGGTTGGCTTGCTCAGCAACGGAACCGTAACAGGTATCCGTACCTACAATTATACCATCAAGGCATTCGAGCCATATACCATCACCATATATGCCAATGCTGACCAGGTAACCAACTGGGGTTCAGCCATGTATTTCTACGCATGGAATTCCAGCGAAACCATTACAAAAGCCTGGCCAGGTACTGCTGTCACAGCAACCAAGACGCTGAACGGTAAGAAGTGGTACTATATGGACTTCAAGATCAAAAGCAAGGATGCTATCGTAAACATCATCTTTAATCAGGGGAAAAACAAGAAGCAGACCGAAGACTTGAAAGCCGTCAACAGCACCAAGTTCTACGAGATTACCCCTAAACAGAGTGATGGCAAATACACCTGCGAGGATGTTACCGCCATCTGGGCACCAACAGGCATCACGGGAACCCCAACCATAAGCAATACCACAACAGACAATGCATGGTATACACTTAGCGGTATGAAATTGGGTAAGAAACCTGCTGAGAGCGGTGTTTACATCCACCAGGGAAAGAAAGTGATTATCAGATAAGAATACGAAAATAGAGAATAGTTTAAAGATTTTATGTTCTTAGGTTTAGGTTTGTTTTAAATGTACTTTTAGTACATACAAGGTAACAAGTTAGTTGTTTTAGGTAAAGACAAAAGAGGTATACCCAAGATTCGTCTTCGGGATATACCTCTTTTCTTATTCTACTAATTTTCTTATTCTACTTATCTTTCGCGCTGGTCAGCACCCCACATCAGTTTTTCTCTCAAGGTAGAGAAATAACGCTGGTTGCGCTGCTTCACAATCTTGATGCTATGAGGAGCCTTTCGGATGATAAGGCGGGTTTCCTCCGTCATACGCTCACTACGACCATCGATGGCTACCAGATAGTTGTGGCTGCGACTCTCGATATCGAGCGTGATGACAGCCGTATCGTTGATGACGATAGGACGGATGTTCAGACTGTGAGGAGCCACCGGAGTAAGACAGATGCTACCACTCTGCGGAATGATGATAGGTCCGCCATTCGAAAGATTGTATGCCGTAGAACCTGTTGGCGTAGTAACAATCAGACCATCCGCCTGATAAGTGACGAGAAATTCGCCATCAACCTGCGTACGGATGGAAATCATCGAAGCATCATCACGCTTCAGCACGGCAATATCGTTGAGGGCGAACGGATTGCCAGCCAGAACGCCCCCTTCAGCCTCAACCTGAATCACCGCATGCTCCTCTATCAGGCATTCACCTGCATAAAGACTGTCCAGAGCCGTCTCAATCTCGCTAGGCAGCACATCAGCAAGGAAGCCCAACCGGCCCATATTCACACCGATGATAGGCGTACCCTTGGCTCCCACCCGGCTCGCCGCCTTCAGGAAGGTACCGTCACCACCCATAGAGATGACATAATCCACATCAAAGTTATAATCCTCGAACACCCCAGCCGCCTTCACATCGAGATGCTGGTCGCGGGTAAGAAACTCATAATAAGCATTCTCCACATAAACTTCAGCCTCCTTCTTTTCGAGATAAGAGAGGATGGTTTCGATGGAAGCCGACTTCTTAGCCTGGTATTCATTGCCAAATATGGCAAATTTTAAATGTTGTTGTGCCATTTATTTTGCAGTTTCAATAATTATTCTTACTTTTGCAAAAGGAAATCCATCTCTAAATAATAAGGTGGAGCATTCCTTCACGATTGCAAAATTACGAATATTAATTGAATAATACGACAAAAAACAAATAAATTATGGCAAAAGTATATGAATTTCTTGCCAACGGCTTCGAGGAAATCGAGGGATTGGCACCAGTAGACATCCTCCGCAGAGGTGGTGTAGACATCAAAACCGTAAGCATCACGGGCAGTGAATGGGTAGAGACATCACATGGCATCACCATCAAGGCAGACCTCCAGTTTGAGAACGTAGAGAGCTTTGAGGATGCAGATATGCTCCTCCTGCCAGGCGGTCTGCCAGGCAGCACCAACCTCAATGAGCACGAGGGTGTGCGCCAGGCTCTCATCGCCCAGCACAAGGCAGGCAAACGTGTGGGTGCCATCTGCGCCGCACCAATGGTATTGGCTAGCACAGGCATCTTGGACGGCAAGAAAGCAACCTGCTCACCAGGCTTCGAGCGTTACTTCGGCGAGAGCACCGAGTACACAGGCGAACTCTTCCAGGAGGATGGCAATGTGATCACAGGCGAAGGTCCAGCCGCAACCCTTCCTTATGCATACCAGATATTGAGCTATTTCGTAGGCAAGGAGGAAGTGGCAAAATTGCAAAAGGGTATGCAGTATGCCCACCTCATGGCAAGTAAGTAATTCATAATTATTAATTCTAAATTATAAATTAGAACCATGGATTACGTAATCATAGTAGCCGGAGGCAAGGGCCTCCGCATGGGCAGCGAGATACCCAAGCAGTTTCTCCCTATCGCAGGCAAGCCTATCCTGATGCGCACCATCGAGCGCTTCCATGAGTATGACCCTCAGCTCAACATCATCTTGGTGTTGCCAGAGAGCCAGCAGCAGTACTGGCACCAGCTCTGCGAGGAGCATCATTTCGACATCAAGCACCAGATAGCCAATGGTGGAGATACCCGTTTCCAATCATCTAAGAACGGCCTTGCCTTGATTCCAGATGATGAGGATGGCGTAGTGGGCATTCACGATGGCGTACGCCCATTCGTTTCCACCGAGGTCATCTCAGAGTGTTACGAGACGGCTCGTGAGGAATATGCCGCCCTGCCAGTATACGCCGTAACCGATACTTTGCGTTATATCGACAAGCGTGGCGGTGGCAAGAATGTGATGCGCGACGATTATCGCATCGTGCAGACTCCGCAGACCTTCGACATCAGCCTAGCCAAGCAAGCCTTCAACCAGGGATATAAGGAGCAGTTTACCGACGATGCCTCTGTGATAGAGAGCTTAGGTTGCCAAGTGGCAATGGTAGAGGGCAATCGAGAGAACATCAAGATTACCACACCTTTTGATATTAAGGTAGCTGAAGCATTGTTGTCTGAATAAGATACTTGTAGATAAGACAAAAGATTAGATAAAAAACAAGGAGATAATCGCCATCAACGGCGCCTATCTCCTTTTTTTAATTGCTTATGGAAACATATTTGTTAAAACTAACTTTCTAAATTAAGAGTAGCGGATGATTTGTCCTGGATTCAACTTCTTATCCTTGCGATAACCATTGAGACGACAAATCTGCTCTACTGTTACACCACGCTTCTCTGCAATAGAATTGAGCGTTTCACCAGCCTTAACCTTATGATAAAGCTTTTCGCCTGATGGGCTAGCTTTATATCTGCCAACCTCGCCACCATTCACTTGCTCACGAGTATAGCCGCCATTGCCCACCTTACCACGGGCTGCATTAGCCTCAGCATACTCACTTTCATAAGTGTCGCGATTGAAATTATAGAAATCGCCTGTAACATCCTGATTGCGGAAATCAAAGAACAAGGCAGGATTCAAAGCCACACCACAGAGACGAGTTTCAAAGTGGAGGTGAGAACCTGTGCTTCGACCGGTGTTGCCACCCAATCCGATAACATCACCAGCCTTTACTTCCTCGTTCTCAGAAACGAGCTGCTTAGACAAGTGACCATAGATGGTCTCCAATCCATTATTGTGACGAATCACGATGTACTTACCGTAACCACCACCCTCATATCTTACGATGCGAACTTTGCCAGAAAAGGCTGCGCGGATTGAGTCGCCAATATAAACCTTGATGTCCATACCTTTATGTTGGCGGCCAAAGCTAGCACGGTAACCGAAGTTACTTGTGACAACGCGACTAGGAGTTGGCATGCAGAAATGACGGAGGTCGATGCGGAAGTGCTCAGGCAATGAAGTTGCCTTATGTGCATACTTGTTGGAGAAATCCTCATACAGCTCTGCCGATGGGTTCTCTCTATCCTCTATCAATCGATAATGCGACACTGCGAGTGTGTCAAGCGATTTCATGCGATGGTCTACTGGCGCCTGTCTTGCCAACAAGTCCTGACCACAAACGGGTACAGCTGTTAGCGCCAACAACGCCAAGACCGAAATCTTCTTCATGTTAATTTTAAAGTTCATACTACTTTTTCTAATTCTTCTTTTTTAGGTCCAACATTTCTTGTGTCAATAAGAGCAGAATAATAAGTGAAATTCCGCAATAAACCGCTAAAGCAAATGCCTTAATATGCAGTTTTGTTATATAGACGTTGCAAATATAACAAAAATAATTCAAATAGCCAAGGCTGTTAACGCCAACTGGCGCATATTTAACGTGAATACCCCGTTTTTAACTTTTGTTACGATTCTAACACCTAATAGATTGAGTTGTAATGAGTTTCTATCTTTTATTTTCGATTTTGTAGCATTCTGAGCAAAACTACAGCCGGTGAATGTCCCATAAAGATATATTTCTTCACTTCGGGGCTTGTAAATCGCAGGCATTTCTGATAGGCAGTATAGAGTTGTTCTAGATTAATGGTAAACTCCTTGCCCGAGGCTTCGCGAATACCAATAATCATTCTTGCTGTTACGTGAAGTTTTACATATTTGATGCCTTTCACGCTCTCTATCTCTTGCAATCCCATCAAGAATTCCCTCATCTCATCCATCGTCAATGCAGGACGAGGCTCATATATGGCAGGCTTACGCCTACGGTCTATCTTCTCTTCACTCATCTGTTCCATTAACTATCAAATTTCTTCATTAACAATAACTATCCTATTCTCTCCCTTAACTGATTGCCGCCCAATTGATGTTGGTTTTCTTCAGCTCGCGGAATCTATTCCAAAGCATGGCATTCTGCGGAAGATTGCATTGTGGATCACTATCAATAATAGCCTGTGCTTCTGTGCGTGCCAGTTGCACCAACTGTCCATCTCTTGCAATATTGGCTATTTTCAAGTCAAAAGCCATACCGCTCTGTTGGGTTCCCTCCAAGTCGCCAGGACCTCTTAACTTCAAGTCTGCCTCAGCTATACGGAATCCATCATTGGTATCACACATGATATCAATGCGTTTGCGTGTTTCCTCCGACAACTTATAGTTGGTTACCAAGATGCAATAGCTCTGGTCGCAGCCACGTCCCACTCTACCTCTGAGCTGATGTAACTGAGAGAGACCAAAGCGCTGTGCGTCCAGTATCACCATCACCGAGGCATTGGGCACATTTACACCAACCTCTATCACGGTGGTGGCTACGAGTATCTGGGTTTCTCCCTTTACGAAGTGCTCCATCTCTTCTTCCTTCTCTGCCGATTTCATCTTGCCGTGTATCTTGCTCAGCTTGAATTCCGGGAAAGCCTGCTTGAGCGTCTCAAACCCTTCCTCCAGATTTTTGAGATCCATCTTCTCACTCTCCTTGATGAGCGGGAATACGATGTATACCTGTCTGCCCAGATTGATCTGGCGTCGAATGCTCTGGTAGAGGCTCGTAATCTGCGTATCAAACTTATGCAGGGTCTGTATCGGCTTTCTGCCAGGAGGCAACTCATCTATCACGCTCACGTCCAAGTCACCATAGATGGTCATTGCCAAGGTACGGGGGATAGGCGTAGCCGTCATGACCAATACATGCGGGGGATTCTCGCTTTTGTTCCAAAGTTTGGCACGCTGTGCCACTCCAAAACGATGTTGTTCGTCGATGACAGCAATACCCAAACGAGAAAATACAACAGGATCTTCCAATATGGCATGAGTGCCCACGAGTATCTGAATGTCACCAGTAGCCAAGTCTGCTAAGATCTTCTCTCGTTTCTTGCCTTTCACGATTCCCGTGAGCAATTCCACACGAATGTCCATTCCCTTTAGAAAGTCGCGAATGGTTTGCAAATGTTGCTCGGCTAGGATCTCCGTAGGTGCCATCAAGCACGCCTGGTATCCATTGTCCAAGGCTATCAGCATCGACATCAGGGCCACTAGCGTCTTGCCAGAGCCCACATCTCCCTGCAATAAGCGATTCATCTGCCTGCCACTACACATATCATTACGTATCTCATGCATCACTCTTTTCTGCGCCCCCGTCAGTTCGAAAGGCAGATTGTGAGCATAGAATCCATTGAAGATGTCGCCGATGCGATTGAAGATATAGCCACGATACTTACGACGCTGATCGCTCGCGTACCTTAATATATTAAGTTGCACATAGAATAGCTCCTCAAACTTAAGGCGCACCTGTGCCTTCTGCATCTCCTGATGGGAATGCGGATAATGGATGAAACGAAAAGCGGCATCTCGGGAAATGAGATGCAAGCGATTTATGATGAAATCGGGAAGTGTTTCAGGCAATGGCGGCAGGATGCCCACCAATGTCTTTGTGATTTTTTCTATAGTACGAGAACTGAAGCCATACTTCTTCATCTTCTCGGTGGTTCCATAATAAGGTTGCATGCCCATCTGGGAAAGTTCCAGATTGCTGGCATCGTCAAGGTCGGGATGAGCAAACTGAAATCTACCATTAAAGATAGTAGGTTTGCCGAAAACAATATATTCCGTGCCCACCTTGTAAGTCTTCATGACATACTGTGAGCTACGAAACCATACCAAGTCAACCACGCCAAAACCATCAGAGAAATGAGCCACCAATCGCTTGTTACGTTTACCCGTATCAAACTCCTCGTAGCTCAGTATCTTACCCTTGATTTGCACAAAAGGCATATCCTGGGTCAACTCGCTGATATGAAATATCTTGGTGCGGTCTACATATTTATATGGATAGTATTCCAGCAAGTCACCATACGAGGCGATGCCGAGCTCCCTGCTCAGTATCTCCTTTTTCTTAGGCCCCACACCTGGTAGGTACATGATGTCTTGATCTAGAATACTACTCATATATACTATTTTAATTAATTACATGATTCCAAAGAATCGCAACACATCATTCAAATTGGCTACCACCAACAAGATGATCAGCAGGCCGAAGCCTACATACTCTGCACGTTCCAAGAACTTATCGCCTGGCTTTCGCCCCGTAATCATCTCATAGAGGAGGAAGAATACGTGTCCACCATCCAGCGCAGGGATAGGCAGGATGTTCATGAAGGCAAGGATGATGCTCAAGAAAGCAGTCATCAACCAGAAGGCATGCCAATCCCAAACTGATGGGAAGAGACTACCCAAGGCGCCGAAACCACCCAGGCTCTTAGCACCTTCCTTGGTGAAGACATACTTCATATCGCCCACATAGCCCGACAAAACCTTCCAGCCATATTTGATGCCGGCAGGGAAGCTCTCCAAGAATCCATAGCTCTTATGCGTTACCTTATAGTCGAGCATCACTGGGTGATTGTAGAAGCCAAACTTCACGCCTTCCTCGGTAGACTGCAACTGCACCTCTCTCTGCACGGTATCGCCAGCAGCCTTGAGATAAACAACATCAGCAGTCAAAGCCTTCACACTATCATTGTGAGAGGTAGCAGCAGAGAGCACATCATCCACACGTCCCAACTCCAACTGGAAATCATTGAAGGAATCGAGTTTCTTGCCATTCACAGAAAGAATCTTATCGCCCTTAGCCAAGCCCAAAGCACTGGCTGGAGAATCCTTCATCACACTGTCTATCTGCAATGGGATATACATCTCCACGAAGCGAGGACTGTCCTTGATCATGCTGAGCATATCAAGATCGCCAGGCAATGAGAGACTCATTGGCTTGCCCTGACGGATGATGTCTACACGAGTGGCGGTAGAGAGATCACGATACATATCACCATCGAAGGTCTTGAATGGTCCAAACTCTGTGCCCACCAAGATGTCATGGTCATGGAAACCGAGAGCCTTAGCCTCAGTATTAAACTTCATGCCCTGAGTCATATCCTTGGTAGACACATAATCATCGCCCCAATGGAACAGAATCATGGAATAGATGAAGAGAGCCAACACAAAGTTGACCAACACACCACCCACCATGATGAGCAAACGCTGCCAAGCTGGTTTGCTACGGAACTCGTAAGGCTGTTCTGGCTGTTTCATCTGTTCGGTATCGAAGCTCTCGTCTATCATACCCGAAATCTTACAATATCCTCCGAGAGGCAACCATCCCAAACCGTATGTAGTGTCCGAATTCTTTGGTTTGAACTCAAAGAGATGGAACCAAGGGTCAAAGAACAGATAGAACTTCTCCACTCTTACGCCGAAGAGCTTGGAGAAGAAGAAGTGTCCGCCCTCATGGAGCAGCACCAAGATGGAAAGCGACAGCATCAGCTGCAACGCTTTGATCAAAAATACTTCCATTTATTTACTTTGAACTTTAAACTTGGAACTTGGAACTTTATGATTAGTCCTACGTTCTGCGTTCATTTTTAACTATTAATTATTAATTCTACATTATTAATTATTACTTGTGCATCAGCTCTGTGGCTATGCGGCGAGCCTCAGCATCGGTCTGCAGATAAACATCGAGATCAGGGTTGCTATCAAAGGTGGCCTTTGCCATTGTCTCTTCGATGATATCCGCCATCTGGAGGAAACCACATTCGCCCTTGCGGAAACCGGCATTCACAATCTCGTTGGCTGCATTCACTATGCACGACATGTTACCACCTTTCTTAATGGCATCGAAGGCAAGCTGGAGACACTTGAACTTCTTGTAGTCTGGCTCGAAGAACTGCAAGTCCTGAGCCTTGAAGAGGTCGAGACGGTCGCCATTGAGATGCAGACGCTGTGGGAAGGAGAAGGCATACTGGATAGGCAGGCGCATATCCGGCACGCCCAACTGAGCCTTTACCGCTCCATCGGCAAACTGCACGGCACTATGCACGATGCTCTGCGGATGAATCAGCACCTCGATCTTCTCGGCAGGAACGCCAAAGAGCCACTTTGCTTCTGTTACCTCAAAACCCTTGTTCATCAGAGAAGCAGAGTCGATGGTAATCTTGGCACCCATATCCCAGGTAGGATGCTTGAGGGCATCGGCAGCAGTTACCTTCTCCAGCTGCTCGTGGGTAAAGTTGCGGAAAGGGCCGCCCGAGCAGGTGAGGAGAAGTTTCTCCACCTCGTTGTCGCCCTCGCCTACCAGACTCTGGAAAATGGCACTGTGCTCACTATCCACAGGAAGGATAGGTACATGATACTCCTGGGCAAGATTGCAGATCAGCTCACCCGCCACCACGAGGGTCTCCTTGTTGGCAAGACAAATTTTCTTGCGGGCCTTGATGGCATGGATGGTTGGCTCCAAACCCGAGAAGCCCACCATGGAGGCAAGCACCATATCGATAGGTTCAGCCTGCACAATATCGCAGAGAGCCTGTGCACCAGCATAAACCTTGATATCAGGTTCGTCACTAAGCATATCCTTCAGCTCCTCGTAGCGAGCCTCATTGGCTATGACCACAGCAGCCGGATGGAACTTGCGAGCCTGCTCGGCAAGTTCCTGCACTCGGTTGTTGGCGGTGAGGCAATACACCTCGTAAAGGTCACTATGCTGCTCGATGACATCCAGCGCCTGTGTACCGATACTTCCCGTAGAACCGAGAATACATATTTGTTGTTTCTTCATCATTATATCATTTATAAGTCAAGCAATCCTTCGGGGATTGCCATTCTGATTTCCTTCTTTTCTGCACTCACTTCCTCGATGAGGTCGTTGCTGGCAGGAATGAGGATGTCATCGCCTTCCGGGGTTGTCACCTCGAAGAGGAGATTGAGGGTAGAATCATCTACACGGTCGAGTGTTCCAACCAGCTTTCCACTTACGGAATCCACCAGGTTGAAACCGATGATTTCTGCCCAAGTCATGTTCTCTCCGTCGCTATCCGAAAGATGACGAGGGAAAAAGACCTCGCAACCCGTATAGTTGCGTGCCTGCTCCTGGGTGTCGATGTCCTCAAACTTCACGAGCACATTCTCATCGTTCTTGAAGCGATACTCCTCCAAATAGAAAGGTACGAGGATGCCATCGATGTCGAGCACCAGATACTCAGCATCTACTCTGTCGAAAACATCATCGGTGATGGCGAAAGTAATCTCGCCCTTCACACCATGAGGTTTGCCCAACTTACCTATCTTATATACTTCGTCTCGTCTTATCATACTTTACTTTGAACTTTGAATTTTAATCGCAAACACGAGTAATCTTGGCACCCAAAGCATCGAGGCGCTGTTCGATGTCCTCGTAACCACGGTCGATTTGGGCGATGTTGGCGATACGGCTCGTACCATTGGCACTCATCGCAGCAATCAGCAAGGCAATACCCGCACGGATATCAGGACTGGTCATTCTGCCAGCACGCAACTTAATCTTATGGTCGTGACCTACCACTACGGCACGGTGAGGGTCGCAGAGAATAATCTGGGCTCCCATGTCGATAAGCTTATCCACGAAGAACAGGCGGCTCTCGAACATCTTCTGATGGAAAAGTACGCTGCCACGAGCTTGCGTTGCCACCACCAGGAGTACAGACAGAAGATCTGGCGTAAGTCCTGGCCAAGGTGCATCTGCCAGCGTCATGATGGTTCCGTCGATAAAGGAATCTACCACATAGTGCTTCTGCTCAGGGATGACGAGGTCATCACCCTCTACCTTCACCTTCACGCCCAGACGGCGGAAAGCATCAGGAATGATACCCAGGTTCTTAACTGACACATCCTTGATGCGGATGCCCTCGCCACACATGGCAGCCATACCGATGAAGGAACCCACCTCAATCATATCAGGCAGGATGCGATGCTCGGCACCATGCAATTTCTTCACACCCACGA
>ERZ1034730.56-NODE-56-length-49701-cov-25.409519_pt1 | contig 49701 bp, 38 predicted proteins | sample MGYA00520650_ERZ1034730 | MGnify/ENA primary metagenome ERZ1034730 (study PRJEB33766, sample SAMN09781702) | gut metagenome | biome: gut microbiome | host: Homo sapiens | place: Madagascar | study: EMG produced TPA metagenomics assembly of the PRJNA485056 data set... | reverse complement strand
CTGTCAAGCTCATCAAAGACTACATCGTTTACTACTTTGATGTATGTGCCCTTCATACCGGATGAGCGCGATTCAATAACGCCTGCACTCTCAAACTTGCGCAGGGCATTTACGATTACCGAGCGGGTAATGCCTACTCTGTCTGCTATTCTGCTGGCAACAAGTATACCCTCATTGCCGTCAAGCTCATCAAAGATGTGAAGAATAGCTTCAAGCTCAGAATAAGAAAGTGTATTGATAGCCGAACGGACAATCGCTACCTTTCTCTTCTCCTCTTCATTCTCCTCATTCACGGATCTCATCATTTCAAGCCCAACCACTGTCGTGCCATACTCTGTAAGAATGATATCGTCAATGTCATACTCTCTGTCACTTCTGTACTCAAAAAGAGTTCCAAGCCTCTCGCCGGCTATATCAATCGGTGTGATAATAGCCTTGTACATTCTTGTATCTTCACCAAAGCCAAGTGTCTCGAGGTTTACATTTTCCTTTGTTGAAAGTATGCCAAGAAGTCTTTCATTGAGCTCAGTGTCAATATAGCCTCCAACCTCATCTACTATCAGTTCATGAAGCTCATCCACGCCTTTGCAGATACTTGAGCCAAGCACCTTGCCCTTTTTGCTGATTACAAGTATGTCTGAGTCGAGCACACCGGTGAGCACCTGACATATATCATTGAACACAACCTTTGATGAATTGTTGTTGTGAAGAAGCTTATTAATCTTACGTGTCTTATCTAATAATTGTACTCCCATTAATTGTTATTCCTCTCTTTCGGGCTTTTTATCTGTTACGTAGCCGCACTGCTCATCTGCGCAGGCAATCTTGTTTCCCTTTATAATCATATATCCTCCACAACGAGGGCATTTTTCTGCAACCGGTCTTCCCCAGCTCATAAAATCACACTCAGGGTTGTCAATACAGCCATAGTATTTTCTTCCCTTCCTTGTTTTCTTAAGTACAACATCCTTACCGCATTTAGGGCAATTGACGCCGATTTTTTCAAGATAAGGCATAGTGAATCTGCAGTCAGGAAATCCCGGACATGCCAAAAACTTGCCGTGAGGTCCGTATTTTATAACAAGATTGCGTCCGCACTCAGGGCAGATTTCATCTGTCACCTCATCATGTATTGTAACCTTCTCAAGCTCATTTTCAGCCTTGTCGATTGCATCTTTAAGATCAGGATAAAAATTCTCAACAACTGTCTTCCAGTTAACCTTCCCCTCGGCTACCGCATCTAAAAGCGACTCCATATTGGCTGTAAAATGCTCATCGACAATAGTAGGAAATGATTCCTTCATAATAGAATTAACAACCTCTCCTATCTCTGTCACATAGAGATTTTTACTCTCCTTGGTAATATAGCGTCTGGCAAGTATTGTAGATATTGTTGGAGAATAGGTACTCGGACGTCCTATTCCAAGCTCTTCAAGCGTCTTTACCAAAGAAGCCTCTGTGTAGTGTGCCGGGGGCTGGGTAAAATGCTGCTTAGGCAAAAGCTCCTCAACTGTAAGAAGCGATTCTTCTGTCAGAGGATTTTTAAGAACAGGCTGCTTTTCTTTCTTTGCATCGTCTGCGGCAGTATATGCAAGCTCAAAACCATCAAATAACAGTCTTGAGGTAGCAAAGCTGAATACATAATCTCCGACTGAGAGCTTTACTGTAGTAGTCTCGTACTCAGATTTTGCCATACGGCTTGCAGTAAAACGCTTCCAGATAAGCTGATAAAGCCTGAACTGGTCTCTCGACAGCGACTCCTTAATCTCAGAAGGCACTCTGTTTATATCAGTTGGCCTGATTGCCTCATGGGCATCCTGGATATTTTTGCTGCTCTTCTTTGTTCCCTCACCGGTGGAAAGATATTTGTCTCCATAGCTTTTTGAAATAAAATCCTTTGCCATGGCCTCAGCCTCATCTGATACACGCACAGAATCGGTACGCAGGTATGTGATGATACCTACCGTACCCTGCCCCTTTATGTCTACTCCCTCATAGAGCTGCTGAGCTATACGCATTGTCTTTGAAATCGGAAAATTCAAAGCCTTTGAAGCCTCCTGCTGCAAAGTACTGGTCGTAAAAGGAAGCGGAGCTTTATTGCTGCGCTGTCCTTTTTTGATATTTTGCACTTTGCAATCCTTTCCCTTTATTTCGTCAAGCACCTTATCCATCTCTTCCTTTGAGGAAATGGCTATCTTATTGTCGCCCCTGCCGTATAGCTTTGCAGTGATTGGCTTCTTCTCGCCCTCCACATCAACCGTGGCATCAAGGCTCCAGTACTCCTCAGGGATAAATGCATTGATTTCATCCTCCCTGTCACAGATAATGCGAAGTGCAACAGACTGCACTCTTCCCGCACTAAGCCCTCTCTTAACCTTGGCCCAAAGCAGCGGACTGATTTTGTAACCTACTATACGATCCAAAACTCGTCTGGCCTGCTGTGCGTCCACAAGATCCATATCTATTTTTCTTGGATGCTTTAATGATTCCTTGACAGCATTCTTCGTGATCTCATTAAAGCTGATACGGCTGACATCCTTGCCCTCAAGTTTAAGTGCGTGAAGCAGATGCCATGAGATGGCTTCTCCCTCACGGTCGGGATCGGTTGCGAGATATATCTTATCGGCCTTCTTAGCCTCCTTGCGAAGCTTAGCGAGTATTTCACCCTTTCCGCGGATTGTGATATATTTTGGTTCAAAATCTCCGTCCACATCTATTCCAAGGCTGCTCTTTGGCAGATCTCTCACGTGACCGTTTGATGCCATTACCTCATAGTTTTTTCCCAAGAATTTCTTTATAGTCTTTACTTTTGCAGGCGACTCTACGATAACCAGATATTTAGCCATTATAAACTCCTTATATAGTAATTTGGAATTGTCTCCTTAACAAATCCTTTTTGTATAAGATTTTCTAACACTTCAAATAGTTCCGATAATTCATACGGCACTTTTTGAGACAATGTCCCGATTGCGATAGGACAAAAATCGAGTAAACTATACACCAATGCTTCTTTTTTATCAAGTATATTTTTTCTGAAATCCATCTGTGTGCACTCTGTAAACCCAGTCATTGTAATGTCTGAGACAAATTCATCAATATTATAAATAATGCCTGCGCCCTGCTTTATCAGGCTGTTGCAGCCGTAGCTTAAGGTGTCGGTGATACGCCCCGGAATGACATATACGTCCTTCCCCTGCTCCATTGCAAAATCAGCCGTAATCAGTGAACCGCTTCTCTTTTTTGCCTCAACTATAACTACTATATCGGATAACCCGGAAATTATTCTGTTTCTCATCGGAAAAAACATCTTTTGCGGGTCGGTGCCCGGCATAAGCTCGCTGATTATGCCTCCGGATAGCTTTATTTTATCATACAGAAAGCGGTTCTCTTTCGGATAACAGGTGTCTGCTCCTGAACCAAGAACTGCATATGTATTTCCACCAGCCTCCAGACACCCCATATGGGCATCTCTGTCTATTCCTCTTGCCATGCCGCTGATTATCTGTATCCCCTGCCTTGAAAGTGCTGCTGCCAGTACCTTTGCCACCTCGCAGCCATATGCGCTTCTGCCCCGTGCTCCGACTATAGCGACACTTTTTCTTGATTTGTCGGGAAGAGCGCCTATGTAAAAAAGACTATACGGCGGATTATGTATATTTCTAAGCTTGTCCGGATAAGCCTCATCCTCCATTGTTACAAAGCCGATATCCTTCTGCTGAAATAATATCCACTCCTTCTCTACGTCAAAGGAAGCCCTTGATTCAAGGATTATTTTTCTGTCATCATCTGTGAAAAACAAAATATCAAAAAGCTCATTCTTTGGCATAAAAAACAGCTTTTCTGCCGTTATACTGCAATCATGCAGAAGCTTTTTCTTCGCATTGCTTATATCTGTAAGGCTTGTAAGCCAGTATTTGAACTTCATGATACAGCACCTCCCCAGAACTTCTCATTGATGCTTCTGTAGCATATAGCTTCGTTGAGATGCTTTGTCTTTATGTTTTCACAGCCGTCCAGATCAGCTATTGTACGCGCAACCTTAAGTATCTTGTGGTATGTGCGTGCCGTCAGTCCAAGCTTGTCAAACATATTTTCCATGTAGCTTTTCTCTCGACTGCCGAGGAAACAGTATTTTTCCAGCTTGTCAGTTGATATTTTCGAATTATAAGAAAAGCTCTCACCTTTAAACCTTTCTTTTTGAAGCTCGTGGCAGTGCATAACACGCTTTCTTATGTCCGCAGATGATTCATTGGATGTAGTACTGTTTATATCCTCAAAGCTAAGCGGTGACGCCTCCACACATATGTCAATTCTGTCTATTATAGGCTGTGAGACCTTATCAAAATATCTGCGCAGAGTCGGCTCTGAGCAGCGGCACCTTTGCATATCGGGATAATAGCCGCAGCTGCATGGGTTCATCGCACCAAAAAGCAGAAAATTAGCCGGATAAGTCACGTTTCTGCCGGCTCTTGAAAGCCTGATGCAGTGCTCCTCAAGCGGAGCCCTGAGCAGGTCCAACAGGCCGCCCTTAAACTCTGCGAGCTCATCCAAAAACAAAACGCCATTGTGTGCAAGCGATATCTCGCCCGGATTAATTCTCGTTCCTCCGCCGATTAATGCGGCCTGAGTGACGGAATAGTGTGGATTTCTGAATGGTCTGTTGTCTCTTAAGGAGCTGTCATTGTCCAAAAGCCCGCAGATGCTGTATATTTTTGACAGCTCAAGTCTCTCATTTTCACTAAGAGGAGGCAGAATGGACGGCATACGCTCTGCTATCATTGTCTTGCCTGCACCGGGAGGCCCGACAAGCAGTATATTGTGCATACCACCAGCAGCCACCTCACATGCTCTTTTAATAAATTTCTGTCCGTTAACATCACAAAAATCGGCGTATTTTTCATCCATTTGCAGCTCATGTGCCATGCCGGTTTTCTGACACGTAAATGCTGTCTCATCAAAACGTGCAATTACATCATTTAAATGGCTTATCCCAAATATTTTTGCACCGCAGACGAGTCTGCCTTCATTTTCATTCTGCTTTGGAATAATAAACTTTCCAATGCCTTTGTTGTACTCATCAAATACAATCGGCAGAATACCGCTGACCGGCAAAATTTCACCGTTTAGATTCAGCTCACCTGCAAGTGTGCAGTCCTTTATGCTATCAGCGTCAATCACCCCCATAGCTGTTAAAATAGCAACAGCTATAGGCAGATCAAAGCCTGTTCCGGTCTTTTTAATATTTGCAGGCGATAAATTTACTGTGATACGCTTGGCAGGCAAAACAATGCCAACGCTGTGCAGCGCTGTTTTAACACGTTCCTTTGCTTCTCTCACCTCTGAAGTAAGATTTCCAACCATATCAAAAACAGGCATACCGGTTGAAATATCAACCTCCACCTGTACCGGAATCGCACTGATTCCATCCAAAACAGCCGTTCTGACTGTACTGTACATATATACTCCTATTCCAATTGGGGTAAATGCATAGACAAATGCGCAAAAGACATGGCTCTATGATAACATATTTTTGCCTTTTGTAAACACCTATTCGAGCAGTTTTCGTAATTTTTTCAAACCGGCCTTTTCAATTCTTGAAACATATGACCTCGAAATGCCAAGCGTTTTAGCAATCTGTCTCTGTGTCAGCTCTTTTTCACCGTCAAGGCCAAAGCGTTTCGTAATAATATAATATTCTCTGTCCGATAAAACGCTTCTCATATTTTGCCTTAAAATCTTAAGTGACTCAGATACCTCTATATCCGATACCACATCAGATTGTCCATTCTCAATCACATCCACCAGATGAATCTGGTTTCCCTCCTTGTCAGTGCCTATAGGTTCAAATATGGACACATCACCCCGGCTCTTTTTACGGCTTCTAAAGTGCATCAGAATCTCATTTTCGATACATCTGATTGCAAAGGTTGCAAAACGATTTCCGTAATCAGCCTTGAATGATGACACTGCTTTTATCAGCCCTATAGTGCCAATGGATATGAGCTCCTCCATCTCATCCTCGCTTACTGCATATTTTTTTGTAACATGTGCCACAAGGCGCATATTGTGTAATATAAGCTCATCCTTAGCTTCTTTATCATTTTGAGCCACTTTTTTCAGACATTCCGTCTCACGTTCTAAACTAAGAGGTGATAAAAATGTATTCACATAGCACCCTGTCATTATTTGCTTATAATATATTATGTTCAAATCTGTATTTTGTGATATAATCTTTGCCATGAATAGAAAAATAGACTACAAAATCAATGAAAATGATACAGGAAAAACAGTAGAAGGCTTTTTGAAGGAGCATGGCTACACACATCAGGTGCTTGTCAGGCTGAAGCAGACAGACCATGGCATACTAAGAAACGGTATATGGGCCTATACAAATGAAAGGCTGTGTAAGGATGATTTAATCGCAGTCCATATTGTAGAAAACGAGTGCTCTGATAATATAGCACCTGTAAATCTGCCTCTTGATATAGCATACGAGGACGATGATATCATCGTAATAAACAAGCCGTTTGATATGCCTGCCCATCCCTCCGCCGGAAACCATGACAACACGCTTGCAAATGCGCTCATGTACTACTATGGCAGTCAGAACAAGCCGTTTGTATACAGATGCATAAACAGGCTGGACAGAGATACCACAGGGCTTACAATTGTCGCAAAGCATGCACTTGCAGGCGGGATACTTGGCAACGCTGTCGCAAAGCGTGCCATACACCGGACATACTACGCCGCCTGCAGTGGGTGTACACCTGCATGCATGCGCATCAGTGCTCCGATTGCAAGAAAGGATGCTTCCACCATAGAGCGGTGTGTTGATTTCAAACGCGGTGAAAATGCAGTAACCGACTTTATCAGAATTAAATATAACCCGGATAATAATTTATCGCTTGTCAAGCTAAGACTTCTTACCGGACGCACTCACCAGATACGCGTCCATATGAAGTATATCGGTTTTCCGCTGATAGGTGACTTTTTATATAATCCAGACTATACATATATATCCAGACAAGCACTGCACTCAGGCCGTCTTGTTTTCACGCACCCTGTCACAGGACAAAAAATGGACCTCATATCTGATATTCCATCAGACATGAAGTCCCTGTTCTAGTTGATTTATTTTATCCTTTTCGTATGGGATATGCCCCTTTAAAACCTCTTTCTTTATATAGCGATAAGTATATTCCTCTCCCTTTACAGAGAGCATGACAAGCAGATACTCAAGCATTGCTTTTGTATCGGGATGAATCATGTAGTGATCCACGCTTTTTTCATAGTATTCCAGTGCACTTTTGTCGGTGTACTTTTCTTTCTGATAGTTTTTTGAGGCGCTCACACGGTCTATAAACATCTCGCAGACATACCTTATGGGCATTTTCATGCCCTCCATTTTTGTATGTGCTTTATCGTCCCCCGGCTTTGAAACAGCATAGTCAATCCAGTACTCCAGGTGATGCTTATTGCGCCCCTTATGGTGAAGCCACGCAGATGAATAGCCCCTGTCGGCTCTCTCCGCATTATTCGGGCTCATATACCCCTTGTAATACCTGCAGCCGACGAGAAACTCAGTCGGTGAATATTTTGACATGTCATGAAGAAGTCCCTGTTTATAAAGCCCTATCCTAAAGCACCCCTGCATGACTAAAATCTTGTGATGTGTGATTGTTATAAAATGTCTTATTGCTTTCATATGTCTATCTGCCTATGAGGATGTATACCGACTGCGGTGAGACATCTGCATACTGCTGGTTTTCACACAGCATTGGAGTGTCATAAAACGGTTCTTTGAGCGTAGAATCGCAGACTTTATACCATTTCATTCCTTTCTTTAGCTTAGGAAGAGCTAACTTCTCCCTGGATGAATAAAAATTGTAAGCTACGTATACATAGTCTTTATTCACTTCATTGTAATCCCCACAGTACATCACACCTACACATAGCTTTGTGGCATCACACTCGCCTATCCAGGCATTCTTGCAGTGGTAGGACAAATCAGGATACCCAACAGCCTTGTAATCGCTGAATTTAAACGGCTTTGGACAGGAAATAACAGGATGCTCATCCCTGAATCTGATAAGTCTGGTTAAGAATCTGATGTTTTCCCTTCTGCTCTGCTCATTTGACCAGTTCACCCAGCCTGTAGGGTTGTCCTGACAGTAAGCATTGTTGTTGCCATCCTGTGAATTACAGATCTCATCGCCTGCCATAATCATAGGCACTCCCTGTGCCAAAAACAATAGAAGCATGGCATCCTTCCACTTAAGTTTTCTTATCTCACGGATAAACCTCTTTCGTGAAGGACCCTCACAACCGTAATTATTGCTGAAATTCCATGAAGGACCATCAGCATTTTTCTCACCATTGGCCTCATTGTGGCGGTCATTGTACATGAATAAATCGCTCAGGGTAAAGCCGTTATTGCTTGATATATAGTTTATAAATCCGACATTCTCCCCCTGCTTTTTCTGCTGGTTTAAAAGCTCATACATATTGCAGTTGATATGGTTTAACATCATACGCGCCGCAAACTGGTACTCTTCCTTGTCAATATAGAGATTTTCATATGTCCTGTTTTGCGGTACAACCGACATATCAAAGCCATCATAAAGTATCTTTGTCCGGCTAAGGAGAGCATCCTGCACAATCGCAGTAACAGGCAGCCTGTCCCCAAGCAGCTTAAAACCATCTACATGAAAGCTCATAACCCAGTATCTGAGCGCATCGAGTATCAGATTGTGGTCAGTCCTGTCCGGGAAATACATCTCTACGATACATTCCATGCCATTTTTGTGCAGCTTTTCAACGAGACGCCTAAGCTCATTGGAGGCATCTGAAGCGTCACTGGCATATGATGCTTTTACGGCAAAATAATTGCCGTAGGTATAGCCCCAGAAATTGACCTTGTCATTTTGCTTGTCGGTGTGCACACTTTGCTCATCCTTTAAGGAATACTTCGGCTTTGCATATTCCGGAATATCGTGCTTTACAGGGATTGTCATTTCTTCAAACTCGTATACAGGCATGAGAAGAATTGAAGTAAAGCCTAATTTCTTGATGTAATTTATTCTGTCAGATACAGCCTCAAAGGTGCCCTTGTGCTTTTTGTTCCCTGAAACATCCATGGAAAAGCCTCTAACATGCAGCTTATACAGCTTCATCCTATCCCTGGTTATCTCAGGAAAGCTGTCATATTTCCAGTCAAAATCACTACTGTCTATCCCGCAGGCTATTTCGTAGTCATTATCACTTCTTGTTTTATCATTCCATTTTTCTCTGCCGAAAATTCTTGTGGCATAGGGATCTATGCACCTTTTTCCATTAATTCTAAAATAATATGCATACTCATTACCGCAAAAACCATGAAGTCTCACAGAGTAAAGTGAGCCTGTCGAATACTCGGCAGGTATATCAATCACACAGGCGGTATTTCCCGATTTATCAAGTAAAACAATGCTGCATTCATCCTCTTTTTCTGCTGCAAAGGTGAATACCGCACTATCCCCCTCAATATAAGCACCTGTTTTTAAAAAGTTTCCTTTTGTTAATCGAAAATTCATGCAACACCATCCAATCAATAATTCTAGTATTTATTTATTATACTAGTTTTGACTTTTTTTGTATAGAATAATTTGATATAATGTAATAGATTAATATAATATTTACTTTAGATTACTAAAAGAAAGAGGTACAATATGGCAGAAAAAGCAACACCTGTTACACCTGATGAGGCAGACGACATCCGCGTGACACTTGATCTGGACAACGGAAGTGTCGAATGCAAGATTATCACTATTTTTGACGCAGATCACAAGGATTACATAGCTCTTCTACCGTTAGATAAAAATGGCAACGAGAATGAGAGCGGCGAAGTGTATCTGTATCGCTATTTCGAGGACGAGGAAGGTCTTCCGAGAATTGAAAACATCGAATCCGACGACGAGTACGAGGCTGCTGCCGACAGATTCGATGAGCTTTTGGATGACGAAATGTTTGATGATATTTAATCATCACTACTATTATTTTGTCTAGTCTCTTTACTTTCACGGACAAATCTGGAGGCCTGGGCTGATTTATCGTTTACCGACTTGACCGAGTAAACAGACAAGCTTGTCTTGGCACGGGTCATGCCTACATAAAACAGCCTGCGCTCCTCCTCTATGTCCTTTTCAAGCACTGCCTTTTTATATGGCATTATCCCCTCATTCGCATCAATTATATACACATTTTCAAACTCAAGCCCCTTTGAGCTGTGAAGAGTTGCAAGTGTCACGGCATTAGGGTCACTGTCTTTTGACAAAGCCATAAGCTTCATCTGCTTTGTGTATTCCTTTATATGTTCATACCACTCTTCATAGGTGGCAAAGCCCTTGGCTCCGGACTGGATTTCATCCAGTATATCAAACAAATCCTCTTTATTTATACTCCGATACTCGGCATATTCAGATAAAAAGTCATCGTAGCCTATGCCTCGTCTGATATAGTTTATACTGGCATACGGATTCATCCGGCTTATAAGCTTCATATCGTACTCAAGTTTTTCTATTCTCTCGGCTATCCAGGGCTTCTCATCAAAAAGCTTAATCCACTCGTCAAAAGCCACAGTGGCATCGCACAGGCTGTCTCTTGACAGATACCGCTTTGGTCTGTTCATAATCTGCAAAAAGTCAGCTCTATCCCTGCTGCCGGCTGCAATTCTTTGGTATGTAAACAAGTCTCTGGCAATCCAGTGCTCATATATATTAGGGATATTATCCTTTGTTTTAAATGGGATATTGTAGCTCATTAGCTGTTCTATGAGCTGTCTTGGCTGGGTATTTGTCCTGAACAGTACGGCAAAGTCGCTGAATACAGCTCCTGCCCTTATCTTTTTATCTATGTCGCGTATGAGAAAAATATTTTCATCTCTTCTGTTTTCAAAATCAGCAAACGTAACCGGCACCTTTGATTTACTTGCCGCAATAATTTTCTTATCAAACCTCTCCTTGTTGTGAGAGATGAGATTCAACGAGGTCTCCACTATATATCTGCCACATCTGTAATTAGTATCTAAAAGGATTCTCTTTGCATCAGGATAGTCCTTCTCAAACCCAAGCATTATCTCAGGCTTTGACCCTCTGAAGCGGTATATGGACTGATCATCATCACCTACAATAAACAGATTATTCTGTGGAGCGGCGAGCATTTTTATAATCTCATACTGCAGACGGTTAATATCCTGAAACTCATCAATCAGTATGTACTTATACTTGTTCTGCCACAATGCCAGTATATCAGGCCTCTCTTTAAACAGCTCATAGGTATACGAAAGCATATCATCAAAATCAATGAGCCTGTTTTCCTTAAGCCTTGTCTCGTATTTTTTGTAAATATCCCTGAATATTTCCTCACCGCACACTCCAGAATAAAAATTTTCTATATCGATGCGGCTGTTCTTGATCAGACTGATTTCCGCAAGCAGATTGCCTATAAACTCGTTCTCATCCTTATATTCAAGGCGGTAGTAAGACAGAATTTCCCTGATAAAGCCGTACCTCACAGACTCATCAGCAATATTGGCACTCGTGAAGCGATATGCATATTTGAGTATCGTAAAAAAGACAGCATGAAAGGTACCAAAAGATACATTCACCCTCTCGCCGTCCATCAATGCATTAAAACGCTCCTTCATCTCATTTGCAGCCGCCTTGGTAAAGGTGATGACCAAAATCTCAGAAGGCTTGACATGATGCTTTGTTATTAAGTTTTTAGTCCTGTGTGTGATAACAGCGGTCTTACCTGAACCCGGTCCCGCTAAAACAAGCATAGCGCCATCCTTGTGTTCGATGGCGCCAAGCTGGGCTTTGTTAAAATTCATAAAATACCCTTTGTTAATAGATTAGTTATTAGAAAGCTTTTCTATGCCTTTCTTAATTCTGGCTATAGACTCCTCTTTGCCAAACACCTCCATAAGCTCTGTAGCTCCGCCCGGTGTCATCTGCTTGCCTGAAACAGCGGTACGGATTGGCCACATAACATAGCCTATCTTATAGCCCTTTTCTGTAGCATATGCCTTAAGAGTCTCAAAAAGTGCATCATTTGAGAAATCATCACAGCTTTCAAGAATAGGAACTACATCGTTTAACAACTCAAGTGAATTCTCCTGGTTTGTCTTCATCTTCTTGTGAGTATACATTGCAATATCATAATCCGGAAGCTCTTCAAAGAAATCAATATGTTCCTTGATATCAGGGAATATCTCAATACGTGTCTGAACCATTCTTGCTATCTTCTTAAGGTCATAATCCTTTGTGACAACCTCCTTAATGTATGGCAGTGCCATCTCATAGAATTTGTCAAAATCAAGCTTCTTTATATACTCTCCGTTCATCCATTTAAGCTTTGTGAAGTCGAATACAGCAGGTGATTTGCTCATATGATGATAATCAAACTTCTCAACAAGCTCAGGAAGTGACATGATCTCCTGATTATCTGAAGGACTCCAGCCAAGAAGCGCTACAAAGTTTACAATAGCCTCTGTAAGGAATCCCTGATCCAGTAAATCTTCAAAGGATGAGTGACCGCATCTCTTTGAAAGCTTATGATGCTCCTCATCTGTGATAAGCGGACAGTGTACATATACAGGTACATCCCATCCAAATGCCTCATAAAGTCTGTTATACTTAGGGGATGATGAAAGATACTCGTTTCCTCTGACTACATGTGTGATGCCCATCAGGTGATCATCTACTACGTTTGCGAAATTGTATGTAGGATATCCGTCAGATTTGATAAGAATCATATCATCAAGCTCTGCATTATCTACTGTGATATCTCCGTAAATCTCATCCTCAAATGTGGTTGTGCCCTCTGTAGGGTTGTTCTGTCTGATGACATATGGCTTGCCTGCCGCGAGATTTGCCTCAATCTCCTCCTTTGACAGGTGTAAGCAGTGCTTGTCATATATAGAGATTTCCTTGCCTGCAACAGTTGTTTTAAGACTGTCAAGACGCTCCTTGTCACAGAAGCAGTAATATGCTTCTCCCTTGTCAATAAGTTCCTTTGCATACTTCATGTAGATACCCTGTGCCACACGCTCACTCTGCACATATGGACCGCATCCGCCATCCTTGTCAGGTCCCTCATCATGGACAAGTCCTGTCTCTTCGAGTGTCCTGTTTATAATATCAACAGCACCCTCCACCTGGCGTACCTGATCTGTATCCTCTATACGGAGAATGAAATCACCGCCCTCATGCTTTGCAATCAGGTAAGCATACAGTGCTGTTCTTAAATTTCCTACATGCATTCTTCCTGTCGGGCTTGGTGCAAATCTTGTTCTAATCTTACTCATTTTAAAATGTGCTCCTCTATATTAATATTTTTTAGTCATTTTTCAATTTGAAATTATATAACAATATGGAAATTTTATCAATCCTAAGATTGAACTTCCATATCAAGCTCTGCGATTTTATTTAATATTCTGTTTACCTCGTGGATTCTGTCACCAAGCTCGCTCCTGTGTGATAAAATCTCGCGCCTTAGCCTAGTTATAGTCTCCACATTTAAGGACATCCTGCCCCTTAATTTTTGTCTCCTGACTATAAGTTCATGCTTCTGCTCAACCATCTCCTTATGATCCACAATAGCGTTTGTGTAGTTGAGCCATACTCTGGCATCGTAGAAGTCATTTTTACTAAGCACAGAAACAAGCTTTTTGCTGTTATATTCCAGATCCTCGTTTGTCCTTCTGAAGCGCTCCTTGTCTTTTACAGCGAGAAGATACTGCTCATAGTTGTATACAAATTCCTTTGAATTCTTCACATGATACTTCTCGTATGTGTAGTCAACAGCATTTTTTATACTTACATACTTGATCTTTACTCTGTTTTCAAGAGCTACTGCTTTATTTTTAGATGCTGCAGCGCTTTTTACTTCATCTGAATAGCTTTGATATGTCAAAAGTACAAACGAGCCTGCAACCGCTGAAAGAAGTGCCCCGATAAGCATAAAGATAGTGGTATCGGCTCCATATACAATCTGCATCAGCGTGCATACAGCTACCACTACAGCAAAAAATACCACTAAAAGCACTGCGTACACCCTAAATGTCCGCTGTCTGCTTTTGGCATATTCACCATCTATATCGAACTGCACTTTTTCTCCCTCGAGATACCTTAAGTCTTTATTTATTACATCCAGACTGCTTTCGTTTTTTTCAAGACGCTTTATTGCCCGCGGAATCTCATCCTCCAGCTGCTGCATCTGCGCATACTGGCTGTCTGATATGCGGTTTTTGGTCTTTAAAAAATCACTTCTGGTCTTTTCGAGTGTCAATATGTTTGCAGCCGCATCATTCATGGTCTTTTTATCTGTCTCTGACATATTTTCCATCCTTTCTATGTCAGTCAGATAATTTGTGACAAGCGCATACTCTGTTCTGTTATCCTCGAGCTCTCTGGCGGCATCAACCATCTGTTCACATATTTCAACTACATTGAACCCTTTAGTGCTCTCATCCGGTATACTCTCAATATGTAATTGTGTATCATTGGTCTTTTTTTTGCGTTTAAATAACATGCGCCCTGTAATCCTCTTTGTATTTCAAAATTGTTTCTTTTGGTCTGCCCTCATCGCAACCATCTGAAGCTTCTGCATATACGCCTTTTAATACGTTGTCCAGATTATTTATTTCCTGCTCTGTAACACTATATTCCCTGACAATACGGGAATATCCTATGTCGTTATTATCAAGCTTATAGGCATATAGACAAGACCACAGTGATTTTCTGTCCCCATTTTGCCTGAAAGCCTCAAGATATAAACCCGCTGCTATATCAAATAAAAACAGCTGCACATAGGCTGTAGCCAGATTGTGATATATGTTTCCGTACAATACACGCTCAGTATGCTTTGCATCCTCACATGACAGCAGCTTTTTGTATTCAAAAATTGCTGCAGTGTACTTTTTCTTCTCCATAAGTCTGTCTGCCCTGATTTTCAAGCACTCAAACTCGCTCTTTTCCTCGAGCTCCTTAAGTGCATCATGTGTGTTCTTAAGCTCCTCCTTAGTGCAGTAGCCGCTGTACTCAAGCAGCTCAGTCACAAAAGCAGACAGTCTGCCGTTTGTGGATATAATGGTCCTAAGATGCATGGCAAGCTTTGGCAGATGTGCATGGTTTTCGATCCAGGTGCACAGCTCAAGACTCATGAAGTCATCATCCAAAAGATATGTATTGTTGATTATATAATAATTAAGCTCCTCTATCGAGTAAACATTTATAGACACACCCTCTATGTAATAGGGCATGGCTGCTATAGCTTCATTACACAGTAATAATTCTCCCATATGCCCTCCTACATAGTCATCTCATAGTGCCAGACTTTGCCCGAGCTCATAAATATTTCGCCAAAGCCTAAATCCTTAATCTCTATATCTATCCTGTCATCAGATACAGGTGTCGCCGTGATTCTGATGCGTGTAGCCCTATCCGGCCTGAGCGGCATATCCGTAAGTCTTAGTGTCTCAATCTTTGCCTCCCTGCTTTTAGGAAGCTGCTTCCAGAAATCCACCTCATAAGAGCCAGAAATTATAACCTCACACTGCCCCTTGGATTCAAACCAGTTACTTCCGGCACTGACAAGATTGTAAAACGACAGTTCTCCCTTATCATGTACCTTAAGGCTAAGATTGAACTTCATCTCATTCTCGCCCATATATACAAAAGGCCATTCTGCTTCCTTATCCCTCGTGGCTGCCGCATAGCATGCTCCCTTAGTAAAGAGGTTATTGCCCATGAACACTCGTCTGCCCTTGCACAAAAGTGCAACAGACTGCTTCATCCAGCCCTCAGCAAACGTATCTCCCACGAGAAAGACCGTTGAGATAATCTGATTCCTAAAGCTCTCATTTATTATATCCAAAAAGCTTTTGTCCTTATCATTTTTATCCAGAGTATAGCTTATGCTTTCATCTATAGATACTACCTGTGGCGTTGTGCGAAGATCCCTCTTTAGGGAATAAAAAAATATACTCTCCTTTTCCTGCATAAACATCACCACATCATGAAGCCACAGTGACTTGTCCTGGTTCAGTGCAAAATAATAAAAGCTCTCCTTTCGGTCTATGACCGTAAGCTGTCTGGAATTTATGCCAAGCCTGACCGCCATGCCATAAAACATGCTCACGTTCTCCTTTGTCAGCCTGTCAACACATATAACAAGCCTGTCAAAGGATGAAGGATTACCAAGCTTGGATGGCAGTTCCATAACCTTTTTAAGAAACAAGGCCAAAAGCTCCTCTGCCATAAATGAATCATCATCAATGACTATTTTTTCACTATTCAGTGCTCTCTTAAGCAGCTGGTCAATACACACCATCTCACCGCTTTTAGAGAGTCTTCTTGCCTCATCTCCATAATACCATTTGCCAATGCTCTTACGGCGTGCAAGTACAAGAGGAATCTGAAACTCCTCGCTGCCCGCAACAGTGCTGACAGTCTCCGGCTCTTTCATATTCTGTTGAAAAAAACTAACCATAGCATAGCTGTCATTTAAGTCTATGCCTATATAGTATGAATTGCCATTATGTCCCATTATAAATCCTCTTAAATCAGCTTAAACAGCTGCTTAGTAGCAGCATCCAGCCTTTTATATTCGTTTATATTGCTCTTTAAGGTTGTCTCATCAGACAGTGTATCTGAAATTATCATCTCATTAATCAGATTATAGCGGCTGTGATCATTGTCACCCGGTATATTGTTGCATGTAAGACGATTGCTCTCCTTCACCTCTATGCTGTTGTCATGCTCCTCAGTAATATAATACCTGATCAGCTCACCGAAAAATATGACAAATGTCTTTACGTATATGCCGTCGTACATCTCGACCATATCCTCAGAGTTAAACTCTTCGCCATCCTCGTCTCGGCTGTAATGCAGCACAACATGAGTCCCCGGAGTACTCTCATACTGTAAAAATGCCTTGTCATAGAGGAAATATTTCTCCAGCAGTCTGTAATCAAGCCTCGCAAAAAAATCAAAATACATATTATTATATATATAATATTTAAGCAATGTATCTTCTATCTCAAGCTCAGCCTGAGTGATATCCGTTTTCTCAGCAAAATGCTTCAATAGGGCTAACTGGCAGGCATCATTTAATGTTCTGTTTCCAATAAATCGCTTTTCGATAATATCAAAAATAAAATCAGCCTTGCACCCGCCACTATGCAGATATCCATGTGCCACAAGAGATATATAAGCTAAAATCAGCTTTTCATTTCCGGCTCTTTTATAGTATTCCATAAAGATATCCGATATCTTTTCAGGCTCAATCTGCGTATAAATACCCTGTTCGAGAATACGCTCATCAAGCTTCATGGAAGATATTGAAAACTTATCAGCGGCATGCCACAGATTAATCAGCTCGTCTGTAGGCCCGGTATAGTTTTCACACAGGTATTTAAGCACCAGGTCACTGTATTTGCCTGTTTTAAAGGCAGATATGGCAAGCTGCACCATAAAATCATCATCTACATGCTGCACCTTAAGCGCATTCTCACACAAAACCACCTTTGATGCGGCAGCAAGCATGTCTATTCCATACTCCATGGCCATATCATATGCCTTTTCATAGAGGCGGTTTGATACAAGCATGTCAATAAGATATTTTCTTGCATCCTTTTGCAGGGTATCAAAATTAATGCTTTGCAAAAACGGCCTGACATAATCCTCATAATCGTGAAGCTGACAATATTTTAAAATTCTGTATCCCATAACAGCTTTGTAGGAATCAGAAAAGGATTCACTATAAAATACAGGTTTAAACAGCTTCAAATCATCCTTTGTAAAATCAGAATAATCCCTTACATGCTTAAAATGTGACACTATATACTGTGGTCTGTCAGGCGAGAGGCTTATACACCTATCAAGGTATTTCTCGGCATCCATCAGCCTCTGCAGTCTGTATGAGATGCTTTTAACATATCTATAGCCCCTTGAGTCCTCAAAAAGTATAACATAGTCGTTTGAAAACAGTTCAAAATAAGCACACTGGTCTGTAACCGGAACTATCTGAGGCTCCTTCATTTCATTCTGATATATGATAGCTCTCACTATGCGCTTATCAAATACAATAAGCTTGTGAGTATATATAATATCTGAAAAAGCTGCCGACAGCTCTTCATTGATAAATCCCAACCCAAGCATATCCTCGTATAAAACAGCCAGATTGTCATCAATATGCCTAAGCTGTGCCTGGTCCATGGCAAACCTGCCCATAGCTTTCCTGTACTTGTGGTAGACCTCAGGCTCTGTTTTCTTGGCAGCAATTATATTGTTGTAAAGCACTGCAAGCTTTCGGTATGGCAGCTTATTATCAAAGCTGAAATACATCTGGATGATCTTTGGCACAGGGGAAATCTGCCTGTCATCCATCGTAATGAGATACGCCTCATACAAGCCTGTCAGACGCAGCTTATTCTCGATACCCAGCTCAAACCATTTATGAAAACAGGTATCATTTTTGTGTCCCTTAATCAGGTAGCTGCATATGATGCCGACATACTCTGCCTCCGGACATATCTCATAGGCTGCTGTAAGAAGCTCATATACTCTGTTATCGAACCCGCCAGCCAGATCAACCGCCTCAAAAATTGCTCCGGCAAGATCCTTTGTCAGAGCCTTTTTCTTTACGGCCCAGCTTAGGATGCGAAGCTCAAATACCGACAGCTCCTTTATTAGATAAGGATCCTGTGATATAAGATAATAAGCTTCAATATACAAATACGGAGACGAACAGCCTCGCAGTACCCAGTATTTTATATCTTTAAGCTTGCCTGCACTGTCATCAAAATACTGATCCCTCAAAAATAAAAGTACCCAGAACAAAAGCACAGAGTCAGGATTTTCATAAAAAATCAGCTCCACTTCGTGTGTCATATTGTCAATGTATGAAGGCTCTCTCTCTAACAGCGTCATCAGATACAGATAATAGCCCCAGATTGGAGCTTTCTTATCAGGATTACTGTGCTTGAAATCATCAAGAATCCACTTAGCTTCCTGCCTTTGCCTGTTGATAATAAATGCCTGAGCCTTCATCAGCTCATACATATGCTCATCCGGCACGAGTGCATGCAGGTGGTTTAATATGCTTATAGTCTCGTTTGCCCATACCCCGGTCACTATCCGCTTCAGCCTGAAACTGGTATAAAACTCCATGATTCCGACCATGCATTCCTTTATGTCCTTTGTCACAGCTATATCACTTATGCTGCCATCATCATCTCTTACACCGGCCGTGATATCTATTGTAAAGCTCTGATATACACCATCAATATATATACGGCCAAAATTACGTCCGGCATGCATTGCAGATGCATCGATGATATACTCATACAGATAGGTTTTACCTATAAAATCATCAAGCGTTAAAACAGGCTTAGACAGCTTTATGAATTCACAATCCGTGCGCAGGCGTATCTCGGTATATCCCCAATTATCCTTTGTTATGGTAAAGCATCCACTCTGTGGCTCTTTAGAAGCCATAAAAATCTCCTCGGACTTGTCTACACTAATGGAAACAGGCTGTTTTTTGTTTACGCCAATCAGAAACTCCTCCATATTCTGACCGGATGGTCTGGCGCAGGCAAAGCCCTCATAGGTCAGCCTCTCATATACATTGCCATAAGGAATTGTGTTTAAAAAATTGCGATTATAAAACAGATGATAAGCCTCATCCCAATTAGATGCCGCAAGCCTTGTAAAATCATCAAGGCTCTTTACAGCTCCGGTGGATGCTTCCGCATAGAGCCTTGTGATTCTTGCACAAAAAGAAAGACTGTACTCTATCTGATTGCATACAATCACAAATTTGCCCTCGCAGGCATCGCCCTCCGTGAGACCATTACTGTTAAATTGATAACGAATCCTGACTTTCTCGCCCTCGAAGTGCGGATTCAGACACTCCATCCTAGGATTAGTCGAATAAACTATGCCACAGATTTTTATCTGATTCGTACTTTCTATTACAAAGCTTCCCGCTTCGCTTCTTCCCTCAATGACCGAAAGGTCTATTGTCTCCTCTGAAAACGCCAAAATCGGTTTCGTGCCATTAAATCTGCCGGCAGCTATCTGCCCTATACGTGCTCGCACAATTGTTACCCCGTTTACGTTAAATGTTGATTTTTTATACACTTATTATATAATGTAAATTATATACGATTTGCAATGCTGTTGCAATGCAAATAGAAAGGAAATTACAGCTAATGATAGAACAAAAGGAGCATTTTCACGGCAGTGACCTTGAAAAAATAGAAAAAATATACGGTATAAAGAAAGAAAATATTGTGAGCTTTGCAGCAAATGTCAACCCACTCGGTGAATCCGGTAAACTAAAGACTGCACTGTCTGAGCGTATTGATGCAATCACAAAATACCCTGACAGGGAGTATACTTCTCTCAGAAAGGCTATCGGCAGCTACTGCAAGTGCGATTACAATCACATAACAGTCGGAAACGGATGCACGGAGCTCATCTCACTTTTCATTCAGATTACAGCTCCCAAAAAGACACTTTTGTTAGGCCCGACTTACTCTGAGTACGAGCGCGACTTAAGGATAAACGGCAGTGATATCTCATACTATTTTCTCAAGGAAAAGGATGATTTTAAGATTAACTCGGATGAATTCATCTCTGCAATCACAGCCGATACCGACCTTGTCATCATCTGTAATCCCAACAATCCGACCGGCAGTCTTATCACACCGGATAAGCTCAAAACAATTTTAACCCACTGTAAAGAGACAAATACTTATGTGATGATAGACGAGACATATATAGAGTTTGTGCCGGATGTTGATGAGCTTTCAGCAATACCTCTGACGGCCTTGTTTGACAATGTGATTATATTACGCGGCACATCCAAGTTTTTTGCCACTCCGGGACTTCGTCTGGGCTATGCCATCACATCAAATTCACAAATTCTTACAGACATAAACACAAACAAAAATCCGTGGATGATTAACTCTCTCGCCGTTGTTGCAGGCGAAACCATGTTTTTGGATGAAGAATATATAGATAAAACAAGAAGCTTGATACTTTCGGAGAAAACCAGATGCAGGCAATTGATTGAAGAATCACACAAATTCAAGCTTTATCCATCCTACAGCAACTTCTATCTGCTTAAGATACTTGATGAAGGCGTGGATGCACATATGCTATTTGAGCGTGCCATAAGGCAGGGCATGATGATAAGGGACTGCTCTACCTTCCCCGGACTTAAGGAGCGGTTCATACGATTTTGTATAATGAAGCCAGAGGACAACACAAGGCTTATTAATTGTCTTACACAATGATGCAGCTAAAAAAGCTTCCGGAAGGATTTAATCCAGCCGGAAGCTTTTTTTATAAAGTAAAACATGGAATATGCTTTAAGCTCTATATTATTTTGCAGATAAGAACTCGTCAATACCCTTTGCTGCTGCTTTTCCTGCACCCATGGCAAGAATAACCGTTGCAGCACCTGTTACGGCATCTCCACCTGCAAATACACCCTCTTTTGAGGTTGCACCTGTATCCTCAGTTGCTACAATACACTTTCTCTTGTTTGTATCGAGACCGACTGTTGTAGAGGAAATAAGTGGATTTGGCGATGTACCAAGTGACATGATCACTGTATCGCACTCCATCTCATACTCAGAGCCGGCAATCTCAACAGGGCTTCTACGTCCTGATGCATCAGGCTCTCCAAGCTCCATCTTGATAAGCTTAACACCCTTAACCCAGCCATTCTCATCAACAAGAATCTCTGTAGGGTTCTCAAGGAGATCAAAGATAACTCCCTCTTCCTTGGCATGATGTACTTCCTCTTTACGTGCAGGAAGCTCTGCCTCACTACGTCTGTATACAATGTGTGTCTCTGCACCGAGACGAAGAGCTGTTCTGGCTGCGTCCATGGCTACGTTTCCACCACCTACAACTACTACCTTTTTGCCTTTTGAGATAGGAGTCTCATAACCCTCTTTAAAAGCTTTCATGAGGTTATTTCTTGTAAGGAACTCATTAGCAGAAAATACACCGTTGGCCTGCTCGCCAGGGATTCCCATAAATCTTGGAAGTCCTGCTCCCGAGCCGATAAATACAGCCTCAAAGCCTTCTTCCTCCATAAGTTCGTCAATCTTAACTGACTTTCCGATAACTACATTTGTCTCGATTTTGACGCCAAGTGCCTTGACATTCTCTACTTCTGCCGCAACAACCTTGTCCTTTGGAAGACGAAACTCCGGTATTCCGTAGCTTAATACTCCGCCGGCAGCGTGAAGTGCCTCAAAAATAGTTACATCATAGCCAAGCTTTGCAAGGTCTCCGGCACATGTAAGTCCTGCAGGACCTGAACCGATAACAGCAACCTTTTTACCGTTTTTCTCTGCGGCTGTCTTTGGCTTGATGCCATTCTCTCTTGCTGTATCAGCAACAAATCTCTCAAGCTTTCCGATTGAGACAGGATCGCCCTTGAATCCTCTGATACACTTGCCCTCACACTGGCTCTCCTGTGGGCATACACGTCCACATACAGCAGGAAGTGCTGATGACTCTGAAATAATCTCATAAGCCTTTGTGAAATCACCATTTTTAACCTGCTCAACAAATGCAGGAATATTGATAGAAACAGGGCAGCCCTTCATACACTGTGCATTTTTACAGTTTAAGCATCTGCTTGCCTCTGCCATTGCCTCTTCTTTATTGTAGCCGTAGCAAACCTCTTCAAAGTTTGTGGCACGAACCTTTGGATCCTGCTCTCTGACAGGTACTCTCTTTAATACATCGACTTCCATTATTTGTCACCTCCGCAGTTTCCGCAGCCACCGTGATGTGTTGCGCCCTCTTCATAGGCAAGCTTAGCTCTGCCTTCCTCAGTCTTATATTGCTGCTGTCTCTTCATAGCCTGATCGAAATCAACAAGATGTCCGTCGAACTCAGGTCCGTCAACACATGCGAACTTAACCTTTCCGTCCACGATCAGACGGCATGCACCACACATACCTGTTCCATCAACCATGATTGGGTTCATTGAAACAATTGTAGGAATCTCAAGCTTCTTTGTGAGCAGACATGTGAATTTCATCATAATCATAGGTCCGATAGCTACACAGCAGTCATATGTATTGCCGGCATCAACAAGTGCCTGAAGCTGCTGGCTGCCGTTGCCGTGGAAGCCGTATGAGCCATCATCTGTACAAACATAGAGATTCTTTGCAACAGCTTTCATCTCATCCTCAAAGAAAAGGATATCCTTATTTCTAAAGCCCATGATGACATCAGCATCCACACCATGCTCTTTAAGCCACTTAACCTGTGGATATACAGGAGCTGTACCAAGACCTCCTGCGATAAATACGATATGCTTTTTCTTTGTCTCCTCGAGGTTATCCTCCTGACAAAGCTCTGATGGACAGCCGAGTGGTCCGACGAAATCCTCTAATGAATCTCCCTCATTAAGAGCCATCATTCTCTCTGTTCCTGCACCGATAGTCTGTACTACGATAGTAACCGTCTCATTTTCCCTGTCATAATCACAGATGGTAAGTGGGATTCTCTCTCCTACCTCATCTGTCTTTGCGATGATAAACTGACCAGGCAGACACTCTTTTGCAACTCGTGGTGCCTTTATATCCATAAGGATAATATTGTCAGCCAATTTTTCTTTTCGAACTATTGGATACATAGTCTTCCTCCTAGTTAAATCTTATCCCATTACATATGTAATCTGATACTCAATTATTTCATACTTTTTTAATTTTAAATGAAATGATATAATTTTTCAATATATTTCTTTAGATATTCCATAAAAATATGTTATATGCTTATGAAATTGTGTTATCTTCTGACATTCGTCCGGTACTTTATATCAAAAACAGGAACCAATTCATGCAAAAAATGAACCGGTTCCTGTATTTATCAGCTTTTATGAGAAATATACAAGCTCATCCTGCGGCTTCTCGGCAGGCTCGATGGAAACCGGATAAAGCACCGGTCCCTTTCCCTTGTACTCTCTTGCAAACTCCACATGCACCCTTGCGGTGATGGTAATCCACGATTTGTGAGGAATACTGCTCTCATCCTCATACTTGCACTTAAAGCCTATAAAGGTCACGTCCTCTATACAGCAGGTCATCGCAAACCTGCCCGGTACCATAACACCCTTTCTAAGCTTATCAGGATTGTATACAAGGGCAAGAAATTTAACAACCTTGCCGTCGTACTTCTTGTAATTCTCCATGGCATCCATATACCAGATGGCATAGTCTGCATCTGAAAGCTCAATCACATCCTGATTTATATCAAACGGCAATTCCTCCGGACGCTCATCAATAGTACCGTCCTTGCGTTCGTAAACTATCTGGGCTTTGCGGTTGATATTCTTGATGGTACGCCTTAGGTGTCCTCTGTCTGTATCATCGTCCGTCCTGTTAAATATGACAACATCACTCGCAAATACCTGTTCCTGCATCATCGCGCGCATATTGTTCATATAAAGGTCAAATGTAGTGGAATCAACTGTGGCGAGCGACTGCACGATAACCCAGCCCTTTGGCAGCTCGGCCTCTATTATTTTATCAATGCCCCATGTGCCGTTGTACTCGATAAACACCTGTTCAGGCAGATACTGCATGTTGAGCTCATTCAGCTTTGCAGCTGTAAACTCATCCTCCGAGTCGATCTCTGCAACCTGGATATTGGCAGCCTTTAGCTTATCCATATCATACTCCACATCACCATCCTCGCACATAATGATAAGCCCCTTTGAGCCATTAGCGAAATCATTCTCGAAAATGGTATCCTTAATCAGTGAAGTCTTGCCACTGTCCATGAATCCGGTAAATAAATATACTGGAATCTCTTCAGCCATTTTATTAGTTCCTTTCTGATTATTGCGTAACTATGTTAAATACATTTAAGCAAGTCCGAAGAGCTCTTCAAGCTCATGCTCGTGGATATCTGTTCCGATAACAACGATACGTCCTGTATAGTCAGGCTCGCCATCACGAATCTCATACTCGCCCGGAACCATATCAAAGTAAATCCACTTGCCGTCTGTGCCCTCTACCATGCCCTTTGAACGAAGAATCTTGTCATCTTCCACAAACTGCTTAAGGATTTCTTCGAGCTTAGCGCGCTCAAACTTGTGAGGTGTCTCCTTGCCCCAGCTTGTAAATACATCATCAGCATGATGATGTCCGTGCTCATGATCATGGTCATGACAGCCACAGGTGCAGCTCTCGCCGTGCTCGTGGTGGTGCTCATGCTCGTCATGGTCGTGGTGATGCTCGTGCTCATCGTGGTCATGGTGATGCTCATGCTCATCGTGGTCGTGATGGTGCTCATGCTCATCGTGGTCATGGTGATGCTCATGCTCATCGTGGTCATGATGATGGTGATGATGCTCTTCCTCATCCTGTGCATGACGTGCCTCTGCAAGCACCTTCATCTCGAGATTGTCCTGACCCTCCATAGTCTTAAGAATCTGCTCTCCTTTAATAGCATCCCAGTCAGTAGTGATAACCGAAGCCTTTGGATTTAAAGCCTGAATCTGCTTTACACAAAACTCAAGCTGCTCAGGTGTAGCATTCTGGCTACGGCTTAAGATCACTGTTGTGGCATACTCTATCTGGTTGTTGAAGAACTCACCGAAAGCCTTCATCTGCTTGCTTGCCTTAAGTGCATTTACCACTGTAACAAGTGCATTAAGCTTGACCGGCTGCTCTTTTTCGATATCTATAACAGATTTCATGACATCTGATAATTTACCCACGCCGGAAGGCTCGATTAAGATACGGTCAGGATGATACTTAGTAATAACCTCATTTAAGTTCTTACCAAAATCACCAACCAGTGAACAGCAGATACAGCCTGAGTTCATCTCAGTAATCTGAATGCCGGCATCCTTTAAAAAGCCACCATCTATACCAACCTCACCGAACTCATTCTCTATGAGAACTATCTGCTCTCCCTTAAAAGCCTCATCTATCATTTTCTTGATAAATGTAGTCTTTCCAGCTCCAAGGAAACCTGAAATAATGTCAATTTTTGTCATTGTAATTCACTCCTTTTCTTTTCACTAAGTCCTATTTTACTAGCAATAATACAAATATGCAAATTAAATTTTTATTATTAAATTATGTTGACACATAACAAAAGAACTACCGCACGCGGTAGTCCTCTCTAATACATTAATTGTATTTTCTTTTTCTAGCTGCTTCAGATTTCTTCTTACGCTTTACGCTTGGTTTCTCGTAATGCTCACGCTTACGGATCTCCTGCTGGATGCCTGCTTTTGCACAGTTTCTCTTGAATCTGCGTAATGCGCTATCTAAAGTCTCGTTTTCTTTAACTATTACACTAGACATAACCTAAAACCTAACCTCCCTCCAGTTGTGTATTGTGCATCAACTGTTAGGTATCTATACTTAATTGCACTAACATGTATTTTATCAAAATATCCGGATTTGTCAAGATAAATCCGGATATTTTTTCAAGAAATTATTATTTTAATTATATCAGGTAAAACATCACTCCAAAATGACTCTAATCAAGCTTGATAAAGATTGATGTTTCCTTTTTCAGCGAATCTGCAATCTCATAGTTTTCATCCATCTTATGCGAGATGTTGTCCATATCCTCAACAATGAGCTGCGTACTGTCAGCCGCTGAAACAACTCCGTTCACACCCTCATTTATAGCATGTGAAATGGTGTTGATTGAAGAAGAAATTTCGAGCATTGACTGCTTAAGTGAATCAGTCTTTTCCTTGAAATCAGTCATGGTACCCTCAATGAATGAAGCCTTGTCGTTGTACTCCACACCGGACTCAACAAATCTCTCAAACTCAGGAAGGATTGAATCATTCATATAGCTGACAAGACCATTGGCGTTGTCGGCAAGATTGTTAACCGCATTGGTAACCACTGCATTGATACGCTGGATATTGTTGGCAGCCTCCTGGCTGGCCGCAGCAAGCTGACTGATTTCACTGGCTACAACCGCAAAGCCTCTACCTGCCTCTCCTGCTCTGGCTGCCTCAATTGAAGCATTTAATGCCAGCAGATTGGTCTGACTTGCAATGTTTAAAATATCATTGGTAAGAGAATTAACCTGCTTAACGCTGTTGCTATCCTCAATAGCCTTTTGCAGTACTTCAAGTATCTCTGAAACCTTCCTGTCTGTTGTCTCCATGTTAGTACGCGCAACAGACTCCATCGACTGTGCATGAACCTTCATATCCTTGGTGTATCCGGTCAGTTCCTCTGTCTTTTCTGCAATAATTTCAACCTCTTTTGCCACATTATCTGTATTTGCATTGATAACAGATGCATTTTCAGAGATATCCTGCATGGTCGCAGACAGCTCCTCTGTTAAAGCTGAAAGATCAGACACACTGCTGTTGCTTGTCTGAACACTCTGACGTACATCATCAACAACTCTCTCCATTCTGGCTGAGTTGGTGACAACAGCCTTAAATATAGCCTGCAGCTTTGTCATAAAGACATTGATGCCCTTACCTACAGCGTCAACCTCTGCATTGTTGATAGGAGTAACCCTCTGTGTCAGATCGCCCTTTTTGTTATCGATATTGACTATAATACCATTGATTTCCTTCTGTGTACGAAGCAGAGGCTTGATAACCATGGTGATGACCGCAAAAACAACAAACAGTAATGCAATTATGCTTACTGCAATAGTAAATGTACATGTGACAACAGATGCGCGATAAGTACTTTCGAGGCTCTTTCTCTCCTCCTGTGTAACAGAATTGACATGCTCACGCATTGACGAAATAGCTTTTTCAATATTTTTAGTATATTTAGCAATGGAGCCATTTGCCGTTTTATATGCCTCTTCACTTTTACCCGCGGCAGAATATGCCATTACATTGCCGCATTCCTTGACCAGGCTTGTGTAGTTATCGCAGATAATCTTGTAACTTCTCTTAGTCTCCAGAGTTACATAAGGATTGTAATCATCAAGGAGCTGCTTTAGCTTGTCCTCGTGATTTCTCACCTCACTTACTATATCAATCATCGATGAAAGATCTGTCGATATAATATGAGACAGTGCCAAAGTATGGATATTCATAGTCTCCATCTCAATGTCGTTGAGCAGCTCAGTTCCAACCATTGAGTTGTCCACAATCTGAGAAGCAGCATCATTAACCTTTGATAAATTTTTAAGAGATAAACCACTTGAAATAACACTTACAAAGCCTACAATAAAAACAGGAATAAGTATCAATTTTGTACTTAACTTTTTCTTTCCCTTGACCTTTGGTTTGTTATTAACCTTTTGAGTTTTTTTTGCTTTGACATTTTTTTTGACCTTCGGTGCTTTAGCAGGCTTTGGCACTTTTGCTTTCGCCTTTTTTTGTTTTACTGTGCTGTCTTTAACAGCAGCTTTACTTTTTTTTGCATCTAATTTCATGTTACATACCCCTCTATTCAGCGACAGATTGTATTATCCCGGCAACAAGATTATCCATTATCTCCTGAAGAGCTGTATTATCAGGATTACCGGCCGCCATTTTTTCGCCAAACTCCGTCGCCGCATCCCAGTAAGAATTTCCAACTCTTTGGAGTTTTCCGTACTGTGCCTGATCCATAACAGCCATAATAGCAGGAACCTTTTTGACCGCATCATCTGCGGCTGCCGCTTTATTGGCAGGGCCTACATTCTTCATCTCAAAGCGGAGCTTCTGGTTATCCTCGTTTGTAAACCACTGGGCAAGCTTATTTGCCCACTCAGGATACTTGGTGTATGCATTTACAGCCATATATTTATAGCCTTTAAACGATGACATCTGAATCTGCTGTCCGGCACATGTGTATGTAGGCAGCTTTACAGCACCATAATCATCACCCCATAATTCCTTGATTTTTGCTGCATTCCAGCATCCGCTGACACCGGCAATAACACTTCCGTCCTGTACTCCTGCAATAAAATCGTCCTGTACACAGTTCTTAAAGCCCGGCTTAGCCGCAATATCAAGCATAGCCTGTGCTATATCAACACCCTTGATGCTTGTGATGATAGAATTCCAGTTGCAGTGGTTTGTCACACCATCATCATTCACGCCAAAATCAAGCCCTGTATTTCCAAAAAATGAATACAGATACCAGCCTGAGCTCCAGTCCATAGTCACGTACTTACCATTGGCCCCTGCAATATCGAGCATGCCATCAAGCGTAGCCACATCGCTGTCTGAGAAATAATTCTTATTGTAATACATAAAATATCCATTGTCAGCGGTCAGCGGATATCCATATAATTTGCCATCGATAGTGGCAGCCTCAACCGCACCTTCATCGTCAGCCTTTTTAACGGCATCCACATCCTCTATCTCATAAAGAGCGCCTCCCGCTGCCATAGAAGTTATCTGGTCATCCGCTATAGGGAATACATCCGCACCATTATGCACATTTGATAATATATTATCTCTGGCATCAGAATCCTCTGACTCCTCGATAATTATATTAAAATCAGTTCCTTTATTAGCCTCCTTGAAGCTTTCAATCAACTGTGTAGTAATATCCACATCATCCTTCGAACACCAGACGTGCATCTTTACTTCCTTGTCCTTCGCATTATCCGAAGAATCCTCCGTCGTCCCCACCTGTGTATTGTCATGTGATTTATTTGATACTCCACACCCGGTAAGTAATGTAACCCCCATGGCAGCCACAAGTGTTGCAGCTATCAACCTCTTCATACATATTCATCCTTTCAGTTTAATCTCAATTTATAATTTAGTACAATTTTACCATACTTTCACAAAAAAAAATAGGTCTAATTTGATTTTTTTAACAAATTTAGACCTATTTTTTAAAAGATGCATTTTAAAGCACTATATATGCATTTTTGTTACTTAATCATACCTGAAAGTGCGTCCTTTACTGAAGCAATAGCATCAGGAATACCTGCTGGGTTCTTTCCACCGGCCTGAGCCATGTTAGGTCGTCCACCGCCGCCACCGCCTACCTTTGAGGCGATTGCCTTGATTAAGTTTCCTGCATGTGCACCGCTCTTTATGGCAGCGTCTGTTGCCATGGCAACAAGATTTACCTTGCCTTCATTTGAAGAAGCAAGCACGATAACGCCCTCGCCAAGCTTTTCCTTGAGGGAATCGCCAAGATCACGCAGTCCATTCATATCAACGCCGTCAACACTTGTTGCAAGAAGCTTGATGCCGTTTACATCAACTACCTGATCCATAACATCGCCGAGCGCATCCTTTGCGGCCTTGCTCTTAAGAGACTCATTCTCACTCTGAAGTGCCTTCATCTCAGCCATCAAATGCTCAAGTCTCTCTTTGAGGTTGGCAGGAGTTGATTTAACAACCTTAGCCGCCTCCTCAAGCTCCTTCTCCATATTGCTGTAATAAGCGAATACATTGTCGCCTGTGATAGCCTCGATACGTCTTACGCCTGCAGCCACACCACTCTCCGAAAGAATCTTGAATACCTTGATATCAGATGTATTCTTTACATGTGTACCACCGCAGAATTCCTTAGAAAAATCGCCCATTGATACGACACGTACCTTTTCACCGTATTTCTCACCGAAAAGAGCCATGGCACCTGTCTTTTTAGCCTCATCTACAGTCATGATATCTGTGCGAACTTCAATAGCTTCGTTGATTTTCTCGTTTACGATATCCTCAACCCTTTTAAGCTCCTCAGCAGTCATAGCAGAAAAATGAGAGAAATCAAAACGTGTTCTCTCAGCATCCTGGTAAGAACCTGCCTGCTCTACATGTGTGCCGAGTACCTCACGCAGTGCCTTCTGAAGCAGATGTGTGGCAGAATGATTTCTGCATGTGTTTGTTCTTGTTTTTGTATCAACAGAAAGTGTAGCCTTCTCACCTGTGCGGATCATTCCCTCTGACACATATCCTACATGTGCATATCTGTTGCCGACAACCTTTACTGTATCCTCAACAACAAATGAACCGCTCTCTGTCTTTATGATACCCTTGTCACCCTGCTGACCACCCATTGTGGCATAGAAAGGTGTGTTTGGCACGATTACAGAGCCCTTATCACCATCTGAAAGAGCCTCGACTACATCATCCGATGTGGTAAGGAAAGCAATCTCAGCTGTGTCAGTAAGCTTGTCATAGCCTGTGAACTCTGTAGTAATTTCAGAATCTATATCATTGTAAACATTGGCATCAGCACCCATATAGTTTGTTTCCTTGCGGGCTCCTCTTGCCTTCTGTCTCTGAGCCTCCATACAGCTCTCAAAGCCAGCCTCATCATATGTGAAGCCCTTCTCCTCGAGAATCTCTGCCGTGAGGTCTACAGGGAAGCCGTATGTATCGTAAAGCTTAAATGCATCCTCTCCTGAGAGCACTTTGCTTCCATCAGCCTTCATGCGTTCTTCCATATCTGCAAGGATACCAAGACCCTGGTCAATAGTCTTTGCGAACTTCTCCTCCTCCTGAGTGAGTACCTTAAGGATAAAATCATTTCTCTCCTCAAGCTCCGGATATCCGTCCTTACTCTCATCAATGACAACCTGTGCGATTTTGCCAAGGAATGCTCCCTGTATGCCAAGTGTACGTCCATGCATAGCGGCACGTCTGATGATACGGCGAAGCACATAGCCCCTGCCCTCGTTAGATGGCATAACTCCGTCAGAAATAAGGAATGTTGACGAACGGATATGGTCTGTGATAAGACGGATAGAAACATCGTCCATCTCATCGACATGATATTTCTTGCCTGAAAGCTCGCAGACCTTGTCACGGATAGCCTTCATTGTATCAATATCGAATACCGAATCAACATCCTGCATTACCACAGCAAGACGCTCAAGTCCCATACCTGTATCAATGTTCTTGTGCTCAAGCTCAGTGTATCCACCGTGTCCGTCACCGTTAAACTGTGTGAATACATTGTTCCACACCTCCATGAAACGGTCACAGTCACAGCCTACCTTACAATCAGGCTTGCCACAGCCGTACTTCTCACCGCGGTCGTAGTAAATCTCAGAGCAAGGACCGCAAGGACCTGCGCCATGCTCCCAGAAGTTGTCACACTCACCGGTCTTTGGATCTCTGTAGAAACGTGTAATACGATCTCCCGGCACTCCTACTTCCTTAGTCCAGATATCAAATGCCTCATCATCCTCACCGTAGATGGAAGGATAAAGCCTGTCCTTTTCAAGACCGAGCACCTCTGTCAAAAACTCCCATGACCATGCGATTGCTTCATGCTTGAAATAATCGCCAAATGAGAAGTTTCCGAGCATCTCAAAAAATGTAAGATGACGAGCTGTCTTACCTACATTCTCGATATCACCTGTTCTGACACACTTCTGGCATGTAGTCACACGGCGTCTTGGTGGAACCTCCTGTCCTGTAAAATATGGTTTAAGCGGTGCCATACCTGCATTAATAAGAAGCAGACTGTTGTCATTGTGAGGCACCAGTGAAAAACTCTTCATTGCGAGATGTCCCTTGCTCTCAAAGAACTCAAGGTACATACGACGTAATTCGTTAACGCCATAACTCTTCTTCATTACTTGAATCTCCTATTCTTTTGTCTTTGCGTCCTTCATTTTACGAAGCTTTACCCCTATTAAAGCTCCACAAAAACCTATGGTCGCCAAAACAATCATAATAATAACATATTGTGCTACGCACATAAAAAAGTCCCCCATAATTACCCTCCTAAATTTATTGAACTAATTTATTATAAATGAATTTGTGAAATAATTCAATAGTTCTCTCCAAAAGCGAACGTCTGATTTTCACGTTCAATCTCAATCACCCTGTCAGCCATGTCCTTATTACTCAACCTCTTCTTGTATTCGGCGATACCACTATAGTCCTGCCACATGTGCATAGGGAAAACAAACTCTGCCGAGGTATTTTGTAAAAAATAATCAAAACCCTTGAACTGATACTCCATAAGCTTTGGATCCATCGGGAAAAACGCCACGTTTATGGGCTTTTCCGAAAGCTTTTTTATCTCATGTCTGAAGGCTCTGCGCACTTTGCCGTTTATCAGGTCTCCTGCACCATCCCACTCCCAGTCGTTTAAATCACCGGCATGAAACAGGCTCACTCCGTTAGAAGTGACGTAAAACGCCACACCGGCATCGGTGGATCTAAGTGTCATTATATCCAGATCATCCACATGATATGTATTGTCAGGTGAAACAAATGTCACCCTGTCCCTGACAGCGGGATCAATGCCATGCTTTGACAAAAAATGCGGACTGATACGGATATCCTTTGAAAAAATATAATGTATATTCGGATATTTGTCAGCCAGACGCAAAATATCCATATCATAATGATCCTTGTGGCTGTGACTTGCAAACATATAGATTTTTGTATTCGGCTCATAAGATGGCAGCTTTCCGGTAAAATGCATACCCTCCACCTTGTCTCCATCAAAATAATCAAATATAAACACCTTGTCATCCAGTTCCACAAGAAAACAACTGTGATGTATAAAAATTATCTGCATGTAACCTACTCTCTTTCGCTTTTTTTCTCTCTTTCCGCAAAGAAATCAGTCTTTATGTATCATTATGCTATCTTTATGCTATATAGTCAACTTATATTTCGTATAATATAGTAATTAAACTCTAATTACCAATCAATAATTATATGATTAAAGGGTCAAAATACCTTTTGACCCTCATATCATTATATAATTATACAAATCATGCCGCCATTTGAGTCATTCACAATCTTTTGCATGGTTTCCTGAAGCTTTATCTGGCACTCATCATCCATCTGCATTATTTTGCTTCTTATTCCGTCCTCCATAAGTTCACCGACAGACTTTCCAAAAATATTAGTCTTCCAGACTCCACTGTCACTGTTTTCACCATTTTTGATGTAATCTATCAGGTCCTCTGCCTGTTCCCTGCTTCCGACTATCGGCGCTATCTCGGTCTCGATATTAGCCCTTATCATATGTATTGACGGTGAAATAGCCTTCATTTTTACGCCAAACTTGTTTCCATGGGCTATAAGCACCGGCTCCTCCATTCTGATATCAGACAGCTGTGGCATCACAACACCATAACCCTTCTGCTGCACCGATGAAAAAGCATCCTTAATCTTTTCGTATTCATTTTTTTCCTCAGTGAGTGAAAGAATCAGGGAAATCAGCTCCTTTTCCCCGGAAACAGTCACACCGCACAGCGCGGAAATATTCTCGTAGTAGTACTTCTCTGCAATCTCGATTTTGACCTTTATCACACCATCTGACAGCCCCATCGTAACAAGAGATACCGCTTTTAATATATCCCCATCCGATTCAGGCATATCAGTGCTCATCAGTGCGACATCCTTCAGCTTTGAAGCCCTTGCAAGAAAAGTCTTTGCATATGTAATTACAGCCTGCTTTACATAATTGTCATAAGGCAGAAGCTGCACCCATTTCGGTATATCATAGTCCACTCTCGTGACTGCAAATTCATATAAGAGCTTTTCCATGATATCTGTAATCTGTCCCATGCAAAGCTTTTCACAGTCTATAGGAATGGCAGCCGCTTTATATTCTCTGCTAAGTGACTCGCATAAAAGTCTCGTTTCTGCCGCAAAAGGCTTTGTAGTATTTACCACAATTACAAATGGCTTTCCTGAAGCTTCAAGCTGCATGACGGTTTCTCTTTCTGCTGCCTCATAGCTCTGTCTTTTTATATCGCCTATGCTGCCGTCAGTGGTTACAAGCACAGCCACTGTCGAATGCTCCTCTATTACCTTTTTGGTTCCTACAACTGCAGCCTCCTCAAAAGGTATATCCTCGTCGAACCATGGTGTTTTGACCATACGCTCGCCGTCCTCCTCGAGATAACCGACAGCATCCCCCACTGTAAAGCCCACACAGTCCACAAGGCGTACCTTCACAGCGCTGCCATCATCCAGACTGATAGTAACCGCATCCTGTGGAATAAATTTCGGTTCAGTCGTCATAATAGTCTTTCCTTTGCCTGATTGCGGCAGTTCATCGACTGCACGCTTTTTGGCATACTCATTGTCCATCTTCGGGATTACACAAAGCTCCATGAAATGCTTTATAAATGTGGACTTGCCTGTGCGCACAGGACCGACGACACCTATGTAAATCTCGCCGTTTGTGCGGCATCTGATATCTTTATATAAATCAAACTCTTTACTGTCCATAGTACCGCCCATAAAAGCTTCCTCCATACACTTTATTCTATAATCAAAGTGTATTCACCGGTGCAGTAAATTATTACAAATAAAAAGACCACAGGCATCAAAACATATAACCTGTGGTCCTTTGAAATAACATATAATATTTAAGTCAAACTACTTAGCAGCCTTTTTCTCACATCCTGCTGTCTTGCTTGTAGAAGCATCAGCTGTTTCTTTAGCATCTGATTTGTCAGAAGCCTCCTCAGGCTCCTCTCGCAGACGTGCGTACATCTGCATACACTTGTGGAGCTTCTTTGCAAGCTTATTGTCTATCTGCTCAGGAGTAGCTCTCCACTGCCAGTTGCCACCGGTAGTTGAAGGAATGTTGATACGGGCCTTAGAATCAAGTCCAAGCAGATCCTGCATAGGAACAATAGCCATATCGGCAACTGATGACCATGCCGCACGCATCATGCCCCAGTTGTAGCCCTCCTCCTTTGTGAGGTTTAAGTAATCCTTTGCAAACCTTACACTATTCTTTGGAGCTGTCTTCATCCAGCCCATAACTGTGTCATTGTCATGGGTACCTGTGTATACAACACAGTGCTGCGGATAGTTATGTGGCAGATAATCGCTATCTTCTCTTGAATCGAAGGCAAACTGGATAACCTTCATGCCAGGGAAGCCTGAATCCTTTAAAAGCTTCTTTACGGAAGGTGTGAGGAAGCCGAGGTCCTCCACGATGATAGGAAGCTTACCAAGCTTCTTCTCAAGCACGTTGAATAAATCCATGCCAGGTCCATCTTTCCACACACCGTTCTTTGCTGTATCATCCTTTGCAGGAATAGCATAGAATGAATCAAAACCTCTGAAATGATCGATTCGCACGATATCATAAAGCTTTGCCATAGCACTGATACGCTTTGTCCACCAGCTGTAGCTGTCCTTCTTCATAACATCCCATCTGAAAAGAGGATTGCCCCAGAGCTGTCCGTCAGCTGAGAAGGCATCAGGAGGACATCCTGCCACCTCGATTGGATTTAGGTCCTTATCGAGATAGAACTGTGTAGGATTAGCCCATACATCTGCTGAATCCATGGCAACATAAATAGGTACATCTCCGATAATTCTTATGCCCTTTTCATTAGCATATGCCTTTAAAGCAGTCCACTGCTTGAAGAAGAGATACTGGAGCATCTTGTAGAAGGCAATATCATCAGCATACTTCTCCTTTGCTTCTTCTATAGCCTCAGGCTTTCTCAATTTGAGAGCATCATCCCACTCGCTCCATGCCACTCCGCCATTGGCATCCTTTAATGCCATAAAGAGTGTGTACTCATCAAGCCACTCTGCCTCTTTACTGCAGAATGCTTCATAGTCAGCCGGTGTTTTCTTTGAAAAACGCTCATATGCCTTTCTTAAAAGAGCATATCTGTTGACATACATGATGCCATAGTCTACATACTGTGGCTTTTTGCCCCACTTATATGACTCGCACTCCTTCTTTGTCAGAAGCTTGTCCTTGCATAAAAGCTCCAGATCAATAAAATAAGGATTGCCTGCGAAGCTTGAAAATGACTGGTACGGAGAATCTCCATAGCTGGTAGGACAGATTGGAAGAATCTGCCAGTATGTCTGGCCTCCCTTCTCAAGGAAATCGACAAAACGTCTCGCCTCCTTTCCCATAGTTCCAATACCATACTGTGATGGCAGTGATGAGATTGGCATTAATACACCGCTAGTTCTCATGTTATTTTTCCTCCCTTTTGTTGTATACTCATTGTTTGGCCGCGTGAGCCTGTATTTTAAAATAATATATAATATACATATGAAATCATATGATATTTTCGTTTTATTTAGTTATTATAACATCATAAAGTGCAACTTGTAAATTAAATTAGTTAATGTTAATATCAAATTAATAAAAAGTTTAAAAGAGGTGTAACATAATGAATGAAACAACCAGGCAATTGATTGTGCATAAGGTAAAGCATAATACGAAACGCCTTATAACATCCATTAAATGGGTAATCTTTTCTATCGTTGTCGGCATAGTCGCAGGAAGCTGCGGCACAGCATTTTATTTTGCACTGTCGGTCGTAACCGATTTCAGGATGAAATACCCATGGCTCATTTATTTCCTTCCAATCGGCGGACTTGTCATTGTAGGTCTCTATCATCTGTGCAGGGACGATAACGATACCGGAACCAATCTGGTAATATCAGCTATACATTCAGGCGACAAGGTGCCCTTTAGAATGGCTCCGCTTATATTTGTATCCACGCTTATCACTCATCTGTTCGGTGGCTCTGCCGGCCGTGAGGGTGCCGCTCTGCAGATGGGAGGCAGCATCGGAAGCTCTATAGGCAGGGTGTTCAGATTTGATGAAAAGGACAAGCATGTCATGATTATGTGTGGTATGAGTGCTGCATTCAGTGCACTGTTTGGTACTCCGATGGCAGCCGCTATTTTCTCCATGGAGATGATAAGCGTCGGTGTCATGTATTATATAGCACTCGTTCCATGTGTGATAAGCTCCCTCATCGCTCACGGTATCGCATCATACTTCAATGTTACAAATGAATTTTTTGCTATTGAAAACATACCGGACTTTACTATTTTAAACTCAGTAAAAATCTCTGCGCTTGCAATACTGTGTGCACTCGTAAGCATACTCTTTTGTGTGGCCCTTCACTCAGGTGAGGCGCTGTACAAAAAATATCTGCCAAACAAATATACGAGAGTATTCATTGGTGGCTGCTTTGTCATCATAGCAACTATGCTTGTAGGAAACCAGACCTACAACGGCACCGGAATGAGTGTCATCCAAAACAGTATAGACGGTTCCGTCAGACCTGAAGCATTTCTGCTAAAAATCATCTTCACCGCACTGACTCTTGGCGCAGGCTATAAGGGCGGCGAGATTGTACCATCCTTTTTCATAGGAGCAACCTTTGGATGTCTGTTCGGCAATCTGACAGGCTTTGAGCCATCACTGTGTGCAGCTGTCGGTATGACATCGCTGTTCTGTGGTGTCACCAACTGTCCGATTACATCACTGCTCATCAGCTTTGAGCTGTTTGGCTACGACGGCATGCCGTACTTTCTTTTGGCAATCCCATTCAGCTATATGCTGTCAGGATACTTTGGCCTGTATCGCAGCCAGAAAATAGTATATTCAAAATACAAGACAAGCTACATCAATAAATCAACTCACTAGCATTTGCACACTGCAACCAGGCATGATACCCCGGGTATTACTGCCTGGTCTTTTATTGTGTAAAGAGCTTTATCTCCCGCAGAGGCTTCATCTGCGAGAACCTCCCACAAAGCGTCTGCAAGTTTAATTGTGATTTTATTTTTGCCGGCATTGTAAGCCACGAACACCTTCTCTGCATCAGTATCAATAGTATACGCAACCACCCCATCAGGCATATCATCCATGAAATGAACGGATTTCTTAATCTCATCAACTGTGTCAAGGTAAAATGCCTTATGAGCCCTTCTTAGTGCTATAAGCCCCTTATAGTAGGCTTTAAGCTCTGAAAACTGCTCTGCCCTGTCATAATCTATTGCATTGACAGAAAGCGGACTACAATAGCTGTTCTCTACAGGAGCACCATCAGCTTCACTAATCTTTGTTCTCGCAAACTCCTCTCCATGCAGGAAAAACGGAATCCCCTGTGCTGTGAAAAGAATGGATGCTGCAAGCTTATTCATGCGGATGCGCATATCTTCGCTCTCATGTGAATTGGATATAATAAACCTGTCCCAGAGAGTATAGTTGTCATGACATGACAGATAGTTTATGGACTGCATAGGTGATTTGGCCCACTCTGCACAGGTCACAGCCTTCTTTAGCTCTTCGCCTCTGTCTGTAGCTCCATTGACAAAGCCCAGCTCATCCATATAGAATACATGTCCCTTTACCACATCACGTATATCATCCGAAAACATGCCGATGCCCGGTATCTTTGGGGCATTTATTTTCATGCCACGCTCTGATTCAGGCAGAACACTTTCTCCACCTGTCCAGCCCTCTCCATACATTATTATATCAGGATTTATTTTTAAGAGAGCTTTTCTGGCTTCATTCAAGGTCTCGATATCAAGTACTCCCATCAGATCAAACCTGAAGCCATCTATGTGATACTCGCTTGCCCAATAGCACAGCGAATCAATGATATATTTTCTGACCATAGGCTTCTCTGATGCTATTTCATTGCCACAGGCTGATGCATCGGAGTAATTTGTATCATCCAGCATACGGTAGAAATAATTGCCGGCAGTCTTGTAAAAACAGCTGTCATGAACATTGAAGGTATGATTGTAGACCACATCCATGATCACGCCAAGCCCCGCCTCATGAATCGAGTGTACCATCTCCTTGTACTCTCTCACTCTCACGGCTCCATCAAACGGATCTGTCGAGTAGGAGCCCTCCGGCACATTGTAATTGTACGGATCATAGCCCCAGTTATACTGCTCCTTTAAGGAATCGCCCTCATCAATACTGGCAAAGTCATACGATGGCATAAGCTGCAGATGTGTCACTCCCATATCCATGAAATATGAAAGAGTTTTATCCTCAGTAAATGCCTTGAACTTACCGGGATATACCGAATGAGCAGATGCACCGGCAGACACATCCGCGATAGACACCTCGGTGATAACCATACTCATAGGATCAGCAAGCTTTGGCCTGCCCTCATCTGCAAATCCATCCGGATCAGTCTTAGAAAGGTCAATAACCATAGACCTGTGCCCATTGACACCGCAGGCTCTTGCATACGGATCATGCGAGCAAAATATGCCATCCGAAGTGTGAACCTCATATGTATAATAAACACCATCCAGATCACCCTCTGCCGTAGCAGAAAAAATGCCGTAAACCTCTCCCTCTGTGCGCATCATCTCAAGCCTGCCTGTCTCGGCCGAATCATTTCCCTTATCATAAAAAATAACAAAAACACTGTCCGCAATAGGCGAAAACAGTGTAAATGTTGTCTTTTCCTTTGAATAAATCGCTCCTAATTTCATAATAATATCCTTTTCGTTTATTTTCGTATACATTATAATAAAATTTACAATAACTGTAAATAGGGCAATTCAACCAATTTTCAAAGACTTTTTAGTCAATGTGCCATTTTTTCTTTTGCTGATGTGAAACAATCTTTATATACAAAGATTGTGGCAGAAATCTGCCACAGGTTGTAGCAAGCTTCATCCTGAGAGTAGGCACTATGACCGTTTTGTGCTTCATCATCCGGTCTATGGCATAATTGGCGCAGTATTCAGCTGAAATCCCCTTCAGTGCAAAGCGCACATTTGCCACATCATTGAATTCTGTATCAACCGGTCCCGGACACAGACAACCTACATACACATGGCTGTGGCTCTGGCGAAGCTCACATGCAACAGCCCTTGAAAGGCTTGCAACATATGCCTTAGAGGCATAATAGGCTGCCATGTACGGACCAGCAGGAATAAGACCTGCAGAGCTTGCCACATTTAAGATAAAGCCTCTGTCCTTTACCCTCATCTGCCTTAAGAGCTTTTTCGTCAGGAAATGTACCGCACGCACATTGACATCTATCATGCCCATTTCCTTAGCTATATCAGTCTCCTCAAACAAACCGCAGTCACCGTAGCCTGCGTTGTTTATAAATATTTCTACGTCTTTTTCCTCGAGATAGTCAGAAAGCCTCTGACACTCATCAAGCTGCATCAGATCCGCGGTAAATATATCACACCCAAGCCCCTTATGTGTAGCTTTAAGTTTATCAGAAAGAGCTGTAAGCCTCTCCCGCCTTCTGGCAACAAGAATCAGGTCATACCCCTCCTTCGCAAGTCTTTTTGCAAGCTGCTCACCTATTCCTGAGCTTGCTCCTGTAATCACTGCATACATATATCAATACCTCTATTCTTCAATAATCAGCTCTCCGGCGCTTGCATCGAGCTCTACGCTTGTGTTGTCGTTCTTATACATCTCAAGTAGCAAAAGCCACAGCGTATGAATCTCGTATGTAAGAATATTGGATGCAGGCACTGAGTATGGAAGTAGTGTGCTGATATCAAAGTATCTGATACCAAGCGGCGGTAAAAAAACAAGGTTGGTTGTCTGTCTTTTATCACCGGCAGTATGAATCATCTCATATGTAATCATCACAAAATCACTGCCCTTATAAGTACACTCATATGATACGTAGCACTCATCAACAGTCCATGTGATACCATCCTCTGTTACTGTCGGCTTTACCGCCTCATCATTGTACTCTGTAGTCTTACAGGTCAGCTTCCATTTTAACTGTCCCTTCTTTGTCTCCTTTATCATATCGGTAAGTTCTTTAAGTAATTCATCTTCTCTTTTCATTTTGCACACCTTTACACGCCTGTTTCTATCATCAATGCTCATCTACTCTCACGCCATGTACCACAAACCTGTATGTCTCACCGCTTGTGGAGCATGTAGAAAGAGTTACAACCTTGTCATCCTTTGTCGGAACTATGCCTGTATCCTTCATGGACGAAGCGGCCATCCTCTGTACGAATTTGCCAAACGTCTCGTCAGGCTCAAAGCCCACGGTATACTCATCGCTGTCGTCACTTACCGTCTCATACGAGAAAATCCGGTACCTATACTTTTTGCCATCGACAAGAATCTGGAAATACTGATGGCTGTCATAATAATTCTCATCACGGTTATAGTACTTGAGCTTTCCAAACATGGACAGATTCTTCATATTGTGTCCGTAAATGATGGTATGACAGTCACCAAAATCAGTCTTGTTTGAGCCTTCAAGAAAGATGGAGCCTGCGGTGGCATGCTCTCGATTAAAAGTCTTTCTGAGGTAATAGCTGTTGTCGCCCGAATACATGACAGGGTAGCTGATATCCTCATTCTCAAAATAAATCCAGCCAACCACATCGGGGTTTTCGCTCCTTAGGCCGGCAAAATCAATGTCTATATCATCATACCACGGTGTATCAGCAGCTTCACTGTCATTGTCATCCGACTTCTTTGAATCATCCACAGTATACGCATCCTGCAGCTTCTCATATGTCTTATCCGAAGTTCTATAATCCCAAAATATCTTAAACAGATGATACCCCGAATAAGCCACCAGAGACAGACCAATTATCAGAACTATAAATCTAATTACTTTTTTAACCATTTGTTTTCTCCATTTTTTTATCAGTCAGTACCGTAATACTGGTAAAAATAATTAACATTACAATGAATACAAATTTACCCTGCGTGGTTCCTAAAAAAGAAGCCGGATAACCGAGCACCGGGATATCAAACACAGGCACACCGGCCACATCAGACCAGGCAACCGGCTCTGCATCATTCACCTGATTGGCATCACCCTTTGTAATGTAGGTTTTTTCATCTGCATTGATTTCAACCACCCTGTGAGTCACCAGCTCGCCATGTCTGTAAAAGGTAATGGCATCACCGGTCTTTATACCACCCGTATCTTCCTTTACATACAATAGACTGCCCTTCATGTATGAGGGCTCCATGCTGCCGCTTACAACTACCATCGGCTCGATATGAAACAGTTTAGGAGCAAATATTACAGCAATAATTAAAACAAGAATTAATAAAATTACACTTGAAATAATATTAATAAATCTCTTCACGAAAACACCTCTATACAAGAAAAATCATTTATCACTCACAAAGCTGCTATAGCAGCTTACAGGCTCAATGTCAAAGTGTATCGTCATATTACAATGTGTATCACAGGTATGATTGAACCTATCGACAATCCGCTTCATGACATCGGCGGCGGTATCGCATGAGCATTTCGACAAAAGCACAATGTACTGTGAATCACTGTACTTTGCCGCCACATCCCCCACACGCAGGCACTTCCTAAGTGCCCTGTCAAGTGTGACCATAGAATCCTTTGTCTGGCTATTCTCCTTATCAGACGAGGTGTTAAACATTGGTGCTACAGTAATCAGAACAAGACTCTCCGGAACATTAGAGCGCGCACTCTTTCTGACCTCCAGATGATAAATCTCCTTGAATACAGGATACCCGCACATGAAAACACCCTCCATGCTCTCCTCGTTGATATCCTCCTTCACCTCATCTATATTGTAGCTTGAAACACCCTTAGTGACAGATAAAAGCTCCTCATACACCTTGTTGAGCATGACAGTCTTTCTAACACCAAGCTCATTGTCCATAATGGTCTTGGCAGTCTCATAAGTATCAAAAGCCATCTGTACCTTTTTGGTACGCATGCGTGCCACAATCAGATATGAGTATATCTGCTCATCAGAACGCTCATATACAATCGCCCTGGTGCACAGCTGCTCAAGCTTCTCATAGCGCCCTGTATCAATATACAGCTTTGCCAGCGCCTTTACTGTATTCACGTATCTTGAATGGTAAAATGCATTGAGTGTCATAAACCAGTGTGTATCTGTCCTATGAGGCAGAAAATCACCATTGTAAAGGGCTATGGCCTTCTCATAGCTTTCAATAGCGGTCTCCTTGCTCCTGCAAAATGCCATCTCAGCCTCATTTATATATCTGTCAAACTCTTCGACATCAATGGTTACTTCCACATCATCATTCCATTTGTACAAGCCGCCTCTTACAGAGACTATGCACTCTTCGTCAAAAGAAGCATCTCTTAGAGCCTTCCTGAGTCTGTATGCCAGATTTTTAAGGGCTCCTACAGGATTATCAGTCTCCTCCTCAACCTGCCATATAGCCTCTGAAATATCCTCTATACAGACACCCCTGTTTCTGTTCATCGCCAGATATACAAACAGCTTTTCAAGTTTCTCAGACCGCCATGCCCCTTCCTGGACAAATGTTAAGTCATTACCTACCGTAAAGCTGCCAAAAGTTTTTAATTTAATCATATAAATCTCCCCATTTCTGACATTAAACATTTTTATATAGTCATAAACATATTAATCTTTTTGAAATCCCTATAAAGTGCAAAAATTAAATTCAGATTAAAATTTACGCAAATCATCACTGCCGTCGTCGACAGTATTTTGTATTTTCATTATCTTAACAAAGTATGAGTAATCATCATTTACCTTTACCTCACACCTGTCACCCACCTTGTGCCCGAATATAGCGGCACCAAGCGGTGACTCCTTGCTTATCAGATTCTTTAAGGAATTGCCCCTTACGGTTGTGACAATCTTGTATGTCTCAGTCTCATCATCATCCTCAAAATACACATCAACCGTATTGAACATACCCACCTCATCATCCTTTGACTCATCGGATATGACAACGGCAGTCTTAATCATCTTCTCAAGGTATCTGATACGGCTCTCGTTCTGGTTCTTAAACTGCTTGGCGGCCTTGTACTCGAAGTTCTCGCTCAAGTCACCCTGAGCTCTCGCCACCTTTACGTCATCAAGAGCCTTCTTTCTGACAACGAGCTTTCTGTACTCTATCTCGTCCTCCATTTTCTTTATATCATTTGCTGTCAATTCATCATGCATGTCTTAAACCCTCTTCCTGCAAAATTGCGTCAAAATGTATTTAGAGAAGCCCTGCGATACCACAAAGCAGCACAATCGCACCAAGAACTATACGGTACCATCCAAACACAATAAAGTTATGCTTCTTTATGTAGCCCATCAGGAATTTGATAACAATAAGTGAAACAACAAATGCCACAATCATCCCGATAATCAGAATAGCAGCCTCTTCCCCTGTAAAATGAAATCCAAATTTAACAAGTTTCAGAAGACTCGCACCAAACATAACCGGAATAGCAAGGAAAAATGTATACTCAGCGGCAACAGTCCTTGAAACACCAATTAAGAGAGCTCCGACAATAGTAGCGCCTGAACGTGATGTACCCGGAAAAACAGCTGCAATAAGCTGGAAAAATCCAATCATAAGCGCAGTCGTGTAGCTTATGTCGACAAGTGAATTAATCTTAGCAGACTTGCCATTATGTCTGGTCTCAATCACAATAAAAGCGATACCAAAGAGTATAAGCATGATAGCTACTGTCTGGAAATTGTAAAACAATCTCTCGAATACATCATCAAAAAGCACTCCGATAATAGCTGCCGGAATAGTTGAAACAAGAATATGAAACCACAGCACGAAGATATCAGTCTTGATCCATGCACCGATGCCGGTCTTTGCAAGAGGAGCTTTGTTATTCTTCCTGCCGAATGGCCAGATCTGGCTCCAGAACAAAACAACAACCGCCAAAATGGCTCCAAACTGGATAACCACCTCAAACATACTGTAAAAATCGTCCGGGTTCTTTCCTATTCTAAGTGGTAAAATCTCATTCAAAAGAATCATGTGGCCGGTGCTGCTGATAGGCAGCCACTCTGTAATACCCTCCACAATTCCAAATATAACAGACTTGATAATGTCAAAGATTTCCATAAATAAATTTCCTTCCTTTAAAATATTTTCTACAATCAATTTATTATATTATTTTTCCAATCACAAGTCCATTGAATTTAAGAAAAATTTAAATTAAATCTTTTCATATTAGAAAATTTTTTGTAAAATACTCATAGCAATTATGAAAAAGTGAAAGGATAAAGACAAAACATGAAGAAAAAAATCAGTATCATGCTTTGCATAGTACTCTTCGCCCTGACAGGCTGCACCAACTCCGGCAGCACAATACGCTTCGGAGCAGCCGATATCGGTGGAATGTACTATTCATTTGCAAATACATTTACGGAGCTTGCCAATGAACAGGGCTATGACTTTACCTGCAAGGTCCGTACCACAGCAGGCTCTAATGCCAATATAAGGCTTTTATCCGATGGCTATATAGAGATAGGCATCGCACAGGCAGACCTGATAGCCGACGCCTACAAGACAAATGAAGATTTAAGGGCTATAGCAGGGCTTTACACCGAGACCTGTCAGCTTGTGGTCCGCGCTGATTCAGACATACAGACTCTTGACGACCTGTCCGGACACACTGTAAGCATCGGAGCAGAGGAATCCGGCACCGAGCGAAATGCCACACAGATTCTTGAGTTCGCCGGTATGCCATCATCCCTTGTTGCCACCAAAAACCTGGACTATATCGAGGCCACAAAAGAGCTAAAAGCCGGTGATATAGATGCCTTCTTCTGCACTGCCGGACTCACCACCACTGTCATAGATGAGCTATCAAAGGAATGCGACATAAGGCTTATCCCGCTGACAGACACTGTGATAAGCAAGATGCTTGAAAGCAGCTCTGCCTACACAAGCGAGGTCATACCTGCCGGCACATACACAGGCCAGACCACAGATATAAGCACTATAGGTGTAAAATCTGTGCTTATCACAAAGGCTAATGTATCCGACGATACAATTGAGCAGCTTACATCGCTCCTGTTTGAAAAAGAAAATGAGCTCTCCTACTCCAACTCTCTTAAGCTTGAGCTGACATATGACTTTGCAACAGGCGATATACCTATTCCATTTCACGATGGAGCGAAAAGATATTATGAAGACTGTGGATATAGCACAAATTAATTCGCGAATTAACTTTTACGTCTAATATATAATGTTCTAAAATATAAGAAGAAAATAACAAGAATATAATAAATTAAAATTGAAAGGTAACACATGAAAATACAACTTGACATGTACCAGACACTGGCCGCTGCCGTGCTTGTACTACTACTGGGAAACTATTTAAAAAAGAAAATATATTTTCTTCAGAAATTCTGTATTCCGGCGCCTGTCATAGGCGGACTGATTTTTGCCATCATGACATGCATATGCTATGTCACAGGAATCGCAGAATTTTCCTTTGATGACACACTACGCGAGGTCTGCATGGTATTCTTCTTTACATCTGTAGGCTTTCAGGCAAATCTCAAGGTATTAAAAAGCGGAGGCAAATCGCTCATCGTATTCCTGGGACTGGTAATAGCGCTTATCATATTGCAAAACCTAACCGCCGTGGGGCTTGCAAAGCTCTTAAACCTGAATCCGCTAATCGGTATGTGCACCGGCTCTATCCCTATGGTAGGCGGACACGGCACCGCAGGAGCCTTTGGCCCGGTGCTTGAGGACTTAAACATAAAGGGCGCCACGACCATCTGTACAGCTGCAGCTACCTTTGGTCTCATCTTTGGAAGCCTGATAGGCGGACCTCTTGGAAAAAGACTGATTGAAAAGCATAGCCTGCTTAATACAGCAGCAAACGATGACGACAGCCTGCTGGTGGAGGATGAGAAAAAGCATGAGCGCCACACAAATATGTATGCTGATGCCGTATTCCAGCTCATCCTGGCAATAGGTGTCGGAACCATCTTTACAATGCTGCTCACAAAGACAGGGCTCACCTTCCCGATATATATAGGAGCGATGCTCGCAGCCGCACTCATGCGAAACATATGTGAGTACACAGGAATCGCCACCATCCATATGGGAGAGATAAATGACCTGGGAGGTATAAGCCTCTCTCTATTTCTAGGCATGGCAATGATTACTCTAAGACTCTGGGAGCTTGCATCACTCGCTCTCCCACTCGTCATACTGCTTGCAGCACAGGTGCTTCTCATAATCATATTCACGTATGTTATCGAGTTCAACATCATGGGGCGCGACTACGATGCAGCCATACTTGTATCAGGCACCTGCGGCTTCGGAACCGGAGCCACCCCAAATGCCATGGCAAATATGCAGGCTGTCTGCGATCAATACGTGCCATCTATTAAAGCATATCTGCTCATACCGCTCGTGGGAAGCCTGTTTGCCGACTTTTTGAACAGCCTTGTAATCACATTCTTTATAAACCTACTGTAAAACAACCGGAGAAAAATATGTTTGAAAAATTGAGAAAAATATTTAAAAACAGAGAAGAAAAAGAAAAACATAATTACGATTTAACTTTTGACAACGTGGCAATCCCAGAGGTGCACGTAAAAAGCACCGAAAGCCACGATGACACTGATAAAGAAAATGCACCTATCAGCTATGACAATGTTGCCATACCTGAGGTGCATATCAGAAACAGAAAAAATAAATAAACTAATAAACTAAACTGTTTATTTGAACTATTTTGATACAGGCTGGTTCATTCCAGCCTTTTTCATTGCAATCTCAAATTCATGAATGCTGATTCCAAGCTCCTTAGCGGCAATATCAGGCTTTAGGTTACCACTTTTTACCAATGAATACAGTGTCAAAGCTCTGCCTTCTTCTCTGCCCTCTTGCCTGCCTTCTTCCCTGCCTTCTTCTCTAATTCCGTTAACAAATGCCTGTTCATCATACTCTGTTATACACACATCTATCACCTCTGCTCTGTGCTTAGTGAGAAACTCACTTAAAATGTTATTGCTTATACAATAAGTTACAGCTTTATCAACTGCCTGCTCCACTTCCATGCCATCAGACCGGTTCTTACGTATCTCCTCAATAAGCAGCATATATTCCTGCAATGGTCTGCAATTATTTAAAAGCTCATCATTCATACCATGGTTAATGTTTACCATGTTGGCAGTCCACTCAAAATCTCCGCTTGTATCCTCATGGATAAACGCATCTGACAGCTTAAGCTTCATAAATGCCGGCTGCTTCGATGTACCATTGTACAACACCGTATATCTCGGTGTTGGAAGCTTTACCAGCGTCGAACCATAGATATTGTAGGAATGCTCGACAATATAGCGGTCATACATTTTACTGAAATACATCAAGCCCCTAAGCGGCATATTTGGATTGTAGGAGCTTTGCTGCTCCCATAGATGTAAATAACTATCCAGAAGAATCGATACATCATTTTTCATCTCGATATAAATCACGTTATCGATTGTGTAAAGCTTGATATCATTCACATCCGTATGCGCTGTATTACATAAAGCGTTATACAAAGATAATATGTTCTCCTTGTATTCTTCATTTCCAAATAAAAGACAGAACAATCTATCCTTATATTTTTTATTTAATTTCATATAGTACTCCTTTTGATAATCACACGCTTAATATCTAAGGAGAAATCGATGTCAACTTTATTATACTATTTACAGCTATAAATTGGCAAGTATAAATATTATCTCATGTATGGATTGTATGGATGTATATAACAACAAAAGGAACCCGAAGGTTCCTTTTGCAAAGTAAATCATATAGCAGTTGTAATTACTGAAGGAGTGAGAGTACACCCTGGTTAGACTGATTAGCCTGTGCAAGCATAGACTGTCCAGCCTGAGCAAGAATATTGTTCTTGCTGTAGTTAACCATCTCAGAAGCCATATCAGCTATGACAATGTTGCCATACCTGAGGTGCATATCAGAAACAAGCAAAATAAATAAACCTAATAAAATGCTTTTGAATTATTTTTGAATTATTTTGATACAGGCTGGTTAATTCCAGCCTTTTTCATTGCAATCTCAAATTCATGAATGCTGATTCCAAGTTCCTTAGCAGCAATATCAGGCTTTAGGTTACCACTATTAACCAATGAAAACAATGTCAAGGCTCTGCCCTCTTCTCTACCCTCTTGCCTACCTTCTTCTCTAATTCCGTTAACAAATGCCTGTTCATCATACTCTGTTATAC
>ERZ1034730.54-NODE-54-length-49881-cov-18.957713_pt1 | contig 49881 bp, 36 predicted proteins | sample MGYA00520650_ERZ1034730 | MGnify/ENA primary metagenome ERZ1034730 (study PRJEB33766, sample SAMN09781702) | gut metagenome | biome: gut microbiome | host: Homo sapiens | place: Madagascar | study: EMG produced TPA metagenomics assembly of the PRJNA485056 data set... | reverse complement strand
TGGAGCACGTCATCGCTGCCAAGGCAGTAGCCTTCAATGAGAACCTGCAGCCTTCTTGGAAGGAGTATGCAGCACAGGTGAAGAAGAACGCAGCCGTACTCGCCGACGACCTTATCGGCCGTGGATTCGGCATCGTCAGCGGTGGTACAGACAACCATTCCATGCTCGTAGACCTCCGCTCCAAGTATCCTGACTTGACAGGTAAGGTGGCAGAGAATGCGCTCGTGGCAGCCGACATCACCGTCAATAAGAACATGGTGCCATTCGACAGCCGTTCTGCCTTCCAGACATCAGGTATCCGCCTGGGTACAGCAGCCATGACCACTCGTGGTGCCAAGGAAGACATGATGCACCTCATCGCCGAACTCATCGAGGAGGTACTCAATGCTCCTGAGGATGAGAAGGTCATCGCTCGTGTACGCGAGAAGGTGAACGCTACGATGAAGGAATACCCTCTCTTCGCATACTAATTGCACAGAGATATATTTTTACAAACTGCGGACCCTATCGCCCGCAGTTTTTTGTTAAACTCATAAACAATAAACAAAAAGAAAAAGATTTTATGAAAAAGATGAAAAGCCTACTGCTCATGGCACTTGCGTTGCTCCCTGCGAGCAAAACTTTAGCACAGACCAACGCCCAGATTCTCTATGATTTCGGCAGTGACCGCAAGTATGTTACCCTGACACTTGAGATGTTCAAGCAGGACAAATGGGGTAACACTTATTTCTTCGTGGACCACGACTTCAACTACGACAAGATGGTAGTGGGAAGCAAGAATGTATCACAGGGTGGAACCTACACCGAGATCTCCCGTGCGCTCAACTTCTGGCAGAACACGAAGATGAAGAACTGGAGCCTCCACGTAGAGTATAACGGTGGTATCACCAAGAACTACCCTATCAACAACGCTTGGCTCTTTGGTGTGGAGTACTTCATGCATGACAAGAGCTTCAAGAACACCCTCACCCTCCAGGCACTCTACAAGACCATCCGTGCCACCGACCAGAACGTGCCAATGCAGTTTACAGCCGTATGGACCTGCAACGACATCTTTGGCGTAAAGGGCTTGAAGTTTGATGGTTTCGCCGATTTCTGGTGGGAGAACCACACCAGCTTCCTCGACAAGCATGGCGACCCTAAGGTAAATGCCGATGGCAAGACGGAATACAAGACCGAGCACACCGTGTTTACCACCGAGCCACAGCTCTGGTACAACGTAGGTCAGCACTTTGGTTGCGACAACCTCAGCGTGGGTGGCGAGGTAGAGATTAGCAATAACTTCGGTTCCAACGCCGGCCTCATGGTTCGTCCATGTCTCGGTGTGAAATGGGACTTCTAATCCGTCACTTTTAGAATTTTAGAATATTCCAGGTCGGCATCACTAAAGTGGCCCACTCCATCCTTTTCTTTCTTATAGAATTGGGTCTTGCCACTCAGGGTGATGCCGCCCACTCCTTCGAGCGACGCTTTAATCGACTTGCAGTCCACCTTGGCAGATACCTTACCTACGCCTTCATTGTCTATATCCAGTTTTCCGCCCTTATAGAAACCGACATTCACCTTGCCTACTCCCTCATTATCAATAGAGAAGTCATCGCCCGTCACCTTGTCAATAGTCACGCTACCCACGCCCTCATTGGTAACCTTCAGTTTATTGGCAAGCACCTCTTTGACATACATAGAGCCTACGCCCTCATTATCCATTTCCAGTTGGTCGGAGTTGATGGTTCCTGCATGAAAAGAGCCTACGCCCTCCATATCCACCTTCACAAGGTCTGGGCTGGTGATATACACCTTCAGTCGCTTGCCCTCGTCCATGCCCCTCGTACTTTTCACATTGCCAGAAACGCCAATCTCCACGCCACCATCTCGGTAAACTACTTTTACTTTTTCCTTCATCAGCTCACGTGTATCGTCGTCTCGGATAGCAGAGAAGTCGAGCTTCACGTCATGCTTATCGCCACTATTCTGAGTATAGTACACATCAGCCACCACGCTCACGTCTATCGCCTTAAAAGCCTTGGGCAGCAAGTCTTGCTGCGAGTATCGCAGATTACCATTCATATTGTAACTACCGCCCATAGAGCAGCTCATCAAAGTGGCAGCCGAAAGCATCATCAAGGCTCCCACCATCATTCTCTTCATAGTTTTCATACGCTTTATTCGTTTAAAAATTTATATCCTTTAGACGCATACAAGATGCCGAAAGTTGCGCCCTATTGCGTTAATGAAGTTTAAATATGGCGATAGCTGATGCCATACACGGCGATAGCTGATGCCATCGGAAATACATCCCCGTAATAGCCACAACTGCATCCTCGATGTCGTCAGAGCTACATCCTCGTTGTAGCCGGAACTACATCGAGGATGCAATTTCACAGACATCGGGATGTAAATCCATGATGATGTTGATGCCCACAAAAGAGAACGAAGAAGCTCAAAAAAGAGTTGAAGCTCGCCTCCGCTCTCTCACCCAAGAATACGAAAAGGAATACGAATTAGAATATGGAATGAACTCAGATGGACCATCAAATATACAACCAGATTGCATTCCAACGCCCGCGCGCATAATAAAGATAAAGATAGAGAATAAGAAATATGATTATCATCATATAAAGAAAATGATGATGATGTTGATGCCAGCAGAAAATAATCAGCAAGAAATTTGGCAGTCTCAAAATAATGCCGTAAATTTGCAGGCAGTAAACTTAGAAGGAGAAAAATTATGATAACAGAAAAGGAAATGAATAGCTACCGCTTGACAAGTATGGAAGAGCCAACAGACGAAATGCTGGCTCAAATCATGCGTGAGGCTGCAGACATATACAGGAAAGAAGAGGACGAACTGCAAAAGAGCATTGAAACAAAGCTCCGCAACCTTGCAGAAAGAAGAACTAAAGTTATGAATTAGCAACATGACATCCACAAACCACAAACCCGTACTAATAGTCATTGCAGGACCTAATGGCTCTGGCAAGACAACGATTACCTCTCGTGTACTGCAACATGAGTGGCTAGAAGACTCCATATACATCAATCCCGACAACATAGCAAAGCAATACACCACCAATATTCCTGAATGGGCTAAAGGTATCGCAAATGGACAATTGGAATGAAATCAAAATGCAATCAGATTGAATTCCGATTGCATCCCAACGCCCGCGCGCAAACAATATAAGACACAGACACAGACATAGAAATATGATTATCATCATATAAAGAAAATGATGATGATGATGCCCACTGAAAGCAGAAGCAGGGAGAAGCGAACCGTCCCCTTCTTCATGTATACCTAAGAGAAACAAAACAGTGTAGAAACTTAAACTAACATTAAATTAACGTCTAATTAAGATTATTTAACGCACAAGAACATCTATTATTGAAATTTTTCCACTATATTTGCAACGTCGAAAAGTACATAAAAGTCCCGTAGGCTAGCAAGTTAAGGGCAGCACCAATACACATAACCTATTGAGACACATACCAGAAGACAGGTTAATATAAACTATAAGTAGAAGTAACAATTTAAACTTAAATAGATATGAAAGTAATCAATTCTAAGCTTGCTGCAATCGGTTTAGCAGCATTCGTATTCGCATCTTGTAGCGACAGCACCGATACCCCTAACAGCGGTAACGGCAACTCTGTTTTGGATGCTACAACTATTGGTCTTACATCTTCAACACCAACAGGAGTATTTAACTACAAGAACAGCACAGCTAATGCGCGTAAGTTAATTGGCTCAAGAGCTAGTGATGGCGTAACCTTCATCACAGGTATGCCAGAGGACATTCCTACAGTTCCTAACTTAAAGCAGGAACTGTCAGAAAGCAACACCAAAGATTTGGTTTACAGTGAGGGTGGTATCAACACTTACATTGTGAAGAACAAAAACAAAGTTGACTTGACAGGCAAGCGTATCAAGGGTGTTACTATTTTCGTTAATGGTGATGCTACTTTGATTTACGACAAGACAGAAGGTGGCAACAAAATCGTATTGGGCAAGGGTGCCAAAGTACAATACAATGGTACAGGCAGTATGATTGCCAAAGATGATATTATATATGTCACAGAGGCTAGCGCTAGCTTAAAGGCAGAAAACAACATTGTAATCGAAGGTAAGCTTTATGCTAACTGGAGAGGAACAGGCAAATCTGGTCAGGAGCTCCGCACAGGTCTCGGCAAGACAGTTGCCAATGAAAAGGGCGAAAAGGTAGTTCCTACACAAAATATCACATTCAAGAATGGTTCTGCAGCATTTATCGATGGTTCTCTGCGTGCAGTTGATCTGAACATTGAGGAAGGTGCATCAGTAAATGCTACTGCAAACGTTCTCAACGCCACAAATGTAACAGTTGGTGGTGGTTTGAAACTTGGTGGTTTCTTGCAGGCTGGCAACGTAACTGTAAATGGTACTATTGATGCTAGCGCCGAAAACACAGCAATCAAGGTTACTGGCAAGCTCAATATGGAGAGTGGTTCTTCATTGACTGCTCACTATGTTAACGTAACAAACAACGAGAAGGATGAGAACAAGACCGTTACTAAGGTTGGAGAGGCAGAGCTTAACTTGAAGTCTGGCAGCAACATTACAATCTCAGATGGAAACGTTATCAATGTAAACAACCTCAATACAGATAATGCATCATCTGGCCAGATTACATTGGCAGGAAATGATGCCGTAGCAGTAATTAAGGCTGACAAGTTCACCAACAATGGCAATGACAAGATTGACGCATTTGCTACTCCAGGCAACAATTCTGTATTATTGTTACAGTTCACCAAATGCTTCAATGGCAATGGCGAAATGCCTTCTGCAGGCGATCTTGATATCTCTGCATCTTATCTTGACTATGACAAGGCTACAACTGGTGATGTTGTTAAGTTGATAGACGAGAATCACAAGAAGTATGGCTACGAGTTGACTGTCGACATCAATGCCATCAAGTCAAATCCAAAGCTTGACTTGGTTGCAGCATTCAACCCTTCAAACAATGCTATGTCTGCATCTTGCATCCAGAACGTAGGCGACTACATCTACGTATCTTACCACACAAATGGCAAGGCTCGCAAGGGTGGTCTTGAAGTTCTACACTTCGAAGGAAATCAGATTAAGCCAGATCAGGAAGTACAGGGTACAACAGGTTTGGACATCAATCACCTGCTGGTAGACAACAATCGAGTATACGTTGCAGGTGGTGAAGTAAATAAGGGTGCCATCTTCGCTTACGTTCCATTGCAGAATAACATTTTGACTACAGGTGAAGACGCAATGAAGACATACGTACTGAATGCTACTGAGCACAACAAATTGGACGCTAACAGTATCACAAAGTATGGTGACCACTTCGTAGTAGCTTCAACAAGAGGATTCGAGGATTACGACAAAGACTTCAACCACATTTGGTTTGAGGATACAGAAGTAAAGAGCGTTGTTACAGCAAACAACAAGGTATATAGCTTGGTTGCTACAGGAGCAAACACAACAGGTACAATCAAGGAGTTCAATACCACAATGTTCAACAATGCTTCTAAGACTTACACTACCAATGGTAATGTAGGACCAGAGAACGGCAAGAACACTATCGCTGTTGATGGAACAGATCTCTACGTTTGCCAGGGTGCTCGTGGTCTCGTTCGCTATAATTCAAATGGCGACAAGGTATGGGATTATGTAGTTCCAGCCATCCAGAACGAAAAGAGCGACAAGTATGGTGCCGTTAAGGGTTACTGCAATGGTGTAGCAATCAGCGGAAACTATGTATTTGTAGCAGCTGGTGGTTATGGTGTAGTTGTACTTGACAAGGCAACAGGTAAAGAGCTTTGCCATCGTATCGCATTCAACGGCAAACAGGAGAATGGTCAATGGAAGAATGGTAACTCAGCTAACTATGTAACAGTTGGCAAGGATGGTTACATCTTCGTAGCTTATGGTCAGAGCCGTGTACAGGTATTCAAACTCACTTCAACAACTAAGTAATTAGATATTGATAAAATACTCTCTTGTTCTCCCCCACTCTCACTTTTAAGAGTGAGGGAGAACAAACCTTATAAAGGCTAAGTAAACTCTAGCTAATAAAAGGTATACGTTAAGATGATTGTTAACGATTAATAAAAGACTAACATGAAAGCAATTAACATCAAGCTAGCTTCTTTTACTTTCGCCGCAATGCTCCTCGCATCTTGTAGCGATTCAAACGAGAGCCCATTATCTCCTTCTACTCCACAGGATGTAGTAGGTAAAGAAGTTACGTCGATTACAGATGCACAAACTCTTGCATCCCGTGTATACAACTTCAAGGTATCAGCAACAAGTAGAGCAGCAGATGTTCCTCAAGCTAGTATGGGCGATGTATACAATATGCCAGAGAAACCAAATGTACCTGCTGATGCAATCGAAATAGCAAGCAACAACCAATATCCACTAAATGGAACGCAAGGACTTAACGGTTCAAAGGTTTATGTAATAAAGAAAGGAACAACTATCACAAGTGGTTTAAACTTGAATGGTGCAACACTATATGTAGAAGGTGAGCTTACAATAGACAATATTTGGGGATATCCAAATGGTAAGCTTATAGTCCTTGGTGGAACAGTAAACATTAACGCACCCTCAAATAATAATGATGGAAATGTATTCCTAAGCTCTGGTGTAAAGTTATACAACTATGATGGCAAGATTACATATAACAACAGTAGCTCAAGCGACTTCTTTATTTCTGCCAATGACGAATTTTACACAAATACGGATTTGGACTTAAACGGTAAGGCACTGAAAGTTCAAGGTAAATTCTATGCCGGCGGAAAAGTTACTACAAGTGACCTAAAATCCCTCAAGGGTGCTATCGTAAACATCCAGGGTGGTACTGAGGGTCTAGAAAATACAGACGTTAAATTGGATGGTATCGTCAACATTGATGGTGATGCAAAATTTAAGAGCCTTACATTTGACAATAGTGGCCAGTTGTATTGCTGCTCTCTTGAAATTCCTGGAGATTTGATTTTAAAGGGTGGCGACGGTGCAGGTAGTGCACTCCACACCAACTATATAAAGGCAAAGAATATCACCATTAAGTCTTCTACCAATATATACTTGGTAAACAATAGTACTATTGAATGCGAAGGAACATTGACAACCAACAAGAATGGTAGCGGTTCTGTCATTCTTCAGGGTAAAAACGCCAAGGCTTTGATTAAGGCTAACGAAATCAAATATAATGGTTACGGAAGCCCAGAGTCATTGATGGATTGTTATATATTCCATGCAGCGAATGATGGTGGGGAGTTCTACATCGATGTAAACAAAATGAATAATAGTGCACCAAATGGTGACCATTATGCATTTAGTGACTGCCACTTCCCTAACGCTGGAGCTGCCCACAACTACAAGAATAACTCTAACCCTGTTGTAGCAAAGCCTGCAAAGTGTGGATACACATTGGAACCAGAGGATCCTACACCTGGTAAGAGAATAGATGAAGTTGGTGAAATTGGCTACGACCATACTCACGACATCTCTGCAACTTGCATTCAGGAGTATAATGGCAAGCTCTATATGTCTTATCACACACGTGGAAAAGGACACGGTGGCTGTATCGAAGTATTCGAGACAGATGCCAATAAGCAGACAAAGTTGTTACAGTACTTGCAGGACAAAGACAACACAATGGACTTCAACCACTTGATGATTGACAGTAAGTCTTCAACTCCTAATTTGTATGTAGTAGGTAACTATGCTTACCACAATGAAGCAGGTAAGCAGACTGAAGCAAATGGTTTGATGGCAAGAATTGGTATTAATTCAAGTGGACTCTTGGATACAGATGTTAAGAACATTGGCGATGCTTTTGTTAATCCACTTATCATCGTCCCATTGGATCAGACCACTCAATCTTCAAGCTTAGATGAGAATGCCATCATACGCGACGGAGACAAACTTCTCATCACAAGTACTAGAGGCTATGAAGTTTACGATCCAAACACATTGGAACTTCTCAACAGCAAGCCAACTCCAGGTAAGGCAAAGCACATCGCCATCAATGGCAATGAGATTGCAGCCCTCTACTACACCACACGTCCTAGCGACCCAGATGCAGCAGTTGATGCTAAATTGGATTTGTTTGATGCAGGTGCTAACATTGCAACAGCAACTCCAAAGAAGACAATCGATATCGCAAGCATCACACCTAACAATGGTAAGAACACAATTGCCATCGACGGTGAGAACATCTATGTTTGCCGCAGTGCAAATGGACTGACATGCTACGACAAGAATGGTACTGAGAAATGGACATGGCAGGCTCCTCTTACAGCTTCAACCAAAAAGCCACAGGGATATGCTAATGGAGTAACATACGATAATAACTATGTATACTTGGCATGTGGTGGCTATGGTCTAGTTGTTCTCGACAAGAACGAGATGGAAAAAGGCAAGCCAAAAGTAGTAGCTAAGACACGCGTAACAGGCGTGGCAGATGAGACTACAGGTAAGATTTCATGGAATTCTGCTAACTATGTAAAATTATACAATGGTTTGATTTATGTAGCTTACGGTAAGAATAGATTGAAGATATACCAGTTGGTTGACAAAAACGCATCTGGTGCAGGCACAAGCTATGAGACTGAAAAGAAGCAGACAAAGAAGTAAGACAATAAGATAAGTATTTAAACCAATAAATACATAAAAAACAGTTGAATGCAGCTGCAACAGCTTGCAGCTGCATTCATTGTGTTTTAACACATTACAAGATGAAGCGTAACTCGATACTATACACATTAACAGCGATTCTGGCTCTTGCAGCTGGACAAACCACCTTGGCGCAAACTCGAAAGACTACGAAGAGTTTCAGCCCCAAGATGCTTGTCTATGAAAACCTGCAAAACCAAAATGTGCTCAAGCATTTCAAGCAACGCTTCGCACAACTTGATACTCTACTCAAAAACCCTATCTGGGTAAAAGCCCCTATCATAGAACTGGGACTCAACAAGCAACATACCAAGGATATTAATAACACTGACTCGCTCTACTGGGCTAAGACTGCTCACGAGCAACTGGCGCTCAGCCGCCACCACGGACTGGAAGTAACAGGACAAATCTATACTCGCCCTGACGCTTACTTCGACTCCGACGAAGATGATGCCCAACAGGTATCTAAATACAAAGCCAAGGTACAAGCCGAGGTGGGATGGAATTTCATCAACTCAAAATTCTATCAGGGAAAGGAGAAAAGAAATAAACTGGCACTAGCCAATGAGTTGGACAGATTGCAAAGCAAAAAAAGACAAACAGCAGACATCTATGAAAAGGCAGCCGACGAGCTGACTGAACAATATAACTTCTATATCGGTACCGTCATCGCACATAGACTGGACAACCTAGACATCATGAACGAAGCCTACCAGTATATGCTAGAGAAGGACCGAATCAGTAACGACAAAATGCTGAAGGTGATGAACGACAAGCTGGAAGCTGAATATGACATCTCCATCCTATGCTCGGACCGAGACATCAGCAACAAGCCAATCTACAGAATCAAACCTTCGAAAGTGGAAGTGGACACCACGGCGCTATGGAATCATCTCAACAATGAGAGCCTGGACTCGAGAATCACCATGGTAAAGGAACAGATAGCCGACAATGAAAGCAAACTGACCAACTACCTGGGAACAACCCGAATCACTCCATTCGCCCGATGGTCTAGCTACTGGCAGAGCAACAACAAATTCAGCAACAACTGTGACGTCGGTGTGAGATTCACAGTGCCGCTCTACAACGAAAGCCCACGCAAACGTGAGGCACTCGCCACAGAGAAGGAAATCATCAGAAGCAGCCGTGGCACCGACGTAAAAGAGATTCGCCAGTCAGTGGACATCCTGCTCAAGAAGATAGCCAACCTGAACCAGGCGATAGCCACAGAGGCTTTCCACATAGACCAAACCTCAAAATATATCAATATGAGAAGGTTTGCCTACCAGAACCAGAAGCAAGGGTACAACTATCTGATGCGAATGGACGAGTACACAGGACTCCTGGAGAGCATGGAGAGAATGTATAAACTTATGTTGAACCGCGGACTAGCCATCATCAATATCGAGAAGGCAGTAAGCATCTATGACAACAACAACATCTTCAAAGAGATCGAACTATGAATGAGTTTCAATACAATAGTACGCCACAAGAACAGGCAATGGCAGACTTGCTGAAGTCGCAAAGCCACCGTCTGGCCCGACAGCAGATTATCTTTGCATTGATATTCTTCTTCGTCATCATCTTGGCGGCATACTACATCGTGACACGAATGATATGGGCCACATACGATGGATACGTTACCATCGATGAGAACCACATCAGTGCCGTAGACGACATCTATATCCTGAAAGTAAACAAGGAGATAGGTGAGGTGGTACATAAGGGAGACACGCTCTACTCTTACGTATTGCTGGGCAACATCGTGAACCAATACGACCCTAACATCCTCCCTTCGGCGGTGAAGGAAACTCACGACATGGAGGTGCAGGCTGAACTTGCCAAGCAAGAGATACCTGTGCTGCAAACGAAACTCAACGAGCTGAGAAAACAGAAGGCCTCAGAATCTTCGGACATCTACTACGGACTCACCGACAACACCAAGCGCAACCAGCTGGATGCCGACATAGCCGAAGTGGAGGAAGAACTGAGAAAGGCTACCAACAGAGTACAGATATACGCCAACGCCAAGAACACCACCTACCGATTCATGACCAACCGTGGTGCAGGCATCAAGGGAGCGGCTATGCCCTACTCTGCCAACAACAAAATCTACAACCCGGGATTGATACATTACTGCTGCGCTCCTGCCGACGCATACATCTCGAATATCAACGTGAGCGACAGAACCCTCGTTTTCAAGAGCGATGAGGTAATGACCATCCAGCACACTGACTTTGCCGCATGTCACCTGGGCATCATCACTTACGTGCCCAACGACATGATCAAGTATATGGAGAGCCCTGACGATGCTGACGTCATCGTGAACAAGGACTTGAAACTGAAAGCAAAATTACAGATGGTGGGTCTGCGAGTAGAGGAAATACCTAAGCACCTGCAGAGCAACTTCTCGCACGACGCCAACGCAGTGGTGGCTATGTTCACCTTCAACCCTAACCAGAGAGTACCGGCATGGGTGATGAGCAACAAGCTGCCAGTGAGAATCAGAGTAAACAAGATCAGTGCGATGCTCGACCCTAAACCACTGCCGATGTACACCATCCCTGTGGAGAAGAACCAGAACGTAACCAGAAGCTCGAAGTTGATAACGACTGATAAACAAAAAGACGACAAGAAGCAATGATTGGACTAAGAAGAAATAAACGTGGCGACATGGTGCTGACCATCGATAGCTATATCGACATCGACTCAACACCAGATATCCAGCCGGACTACTTCGATTGTATATACATCAATACGAAGAGTGAGCGTGCGTTCCATGCCATCTTGTTTGGAGCGAGCCCTATCTTGTCGTGGAAATGTAGCTACAAGCCATTATTCGTAAACACTGCGGTATCTGGCAAGGAGCCAATCATCGACTATATCGTGGACGCTTACGTGAGCGACATGAGCAATGAGAAGGTGTATGAGATCATCGACAAGATAAACAGAGCGAAGCAGAAGTATGGCATCAAGCAGGAGACTACTCGTCCTACACAGCCTAACCACCTCTTCGCCAACATCCTGAGATACCTGCTCTCGCGCGACCAGAGAATCATGGGTCACTTACTGCTGGAGAAGAGCTCACTGGGATACATCAACCCTGTCTTCGAGCACTATCACAGTATAGGTCTCTATCACCTGAACGAGATGTTCATGTTTAAGGACACCATGGTGGAGTTTGGCGCACTCAGGGAGCACAAATACCTGATCAAGGAGCACCTCTGCCCTAAGTGCAACCACTCGCATCTGCTCTATACGGAGTGCTGCCCTAAGTGTGGTAGCTCCAACCTGAAGATACAGAACATCATCCACCACTTCTCTTGCGCCAACGTGTCGCCAGAGAGCACATACAATGTGGGAGGTATGTTGGTGTGCCCTAAGTGCCACAAGAAACTGCGCCACATCGGAGTGGACTATGACCGCCCTGCCGTGGTATACTCTTGCAACGACTGCGAGAATTCATTCACATCACCACTGACCAAGGCCACCTGCTGCTACTGCGAGGGAACATTCCCAGTGAATGCGCTGGTGCCACGTGATGTGGTGGACTATGAGATAACCGAGGAAGGTATCCGTGCGCTGACCGAGAGCAGCATGATGTTCAACACCATGAGCAACATCTATGATAACTTCATGGAGTACCCACTGCTCGTGAACCGCTTGCGCCGACAGCTGATGGAGACCTACCGCAAGGATGCACTCACCGTACTGGTGGGCAAGATATGGATACTGAACGGCGAACAGGAAACCGTGAAGATCAAGGATAGCTTGCAGGGCATCCTCTGCCGCCAGTTCACATCCCACCGAGTGGCATACAACAACAACATCTTCTACATCTCATGTACCGTATTCAACGACGTGAGCGTGGAGGAAACACAGCGCCAGCTGAGCAAGGACATGTCGAAGGCTATCCGAAAACTAGCCCACAAGATAGAACCCGACGAACTGGTATGCTGCGTGGTAAGTACCAAGACCAAGGCGATAGCCGACAACTACGACGAGTTCTTCAACCAGATGAACTACGTGGAGCTGACGCCAGACGACTACTGCACCTACTCGCCAGAGAAACTGACCCAGGACGAGGAAGAGCAGACTGCAGAGACGCCACTGATACTGGACCAGCCGGAAGACGAGAACGATGCCATCCTGCGCCGCGTGAAGATATACAAGCAGTTGGTGGCAGTGCTCATCACCATAGCCGGTGTGCTGATATTGATGGCTATCCTGGCACTCACCATATTGAGATAATAGTGAAATCAGTAACAAAGAAGAAAGGGGAACGAGAATGTTTAACTTAGTAGAAACTCTCAATCACTTCTTGGACTGGCTGAGCACACTATCCTTCAGTAGCATCGTGAACACCTACTGGTTTCTCTTCTTCCTGGAGATGCCAAGATACTACATCTTGGAATACATAGTGATCTGTTATCGCATGATGAACAAGAACCGTAGAGACAAGGAGAAGGAAATAGCACGATTCTACCTGTATAGAGAGAACCCGCTCATCACAATTCTCGTGCCAGGCAAGAACGAAGGAAAGCATATCTTCAAGATGGTGAACTCGCTGGCCGAGCAAACCTATCGCAACTACGAGATCATCGTGGTGGACGACGGATCGGACGATGACACCAAGCTGATATGCACCGACCTCTACCGAGCAGGCTACATCACCCACTACCTGCGACTGGAGACGAGAGGCGGAAAGGCTGCGGCAAGCAACTATGGAGCCCACATGGCAAAGGGTAAATACATCGTATGTCTCGACGCCGACTCATCGCTAGACCGCGACGCACTGGAGAAGATTCTCCTACCCTTCTATATGGACGGAATGGTGAAAGGCGTGGGTGGATGCGTCAAGGTGCGCAACTACAAGGACACCATCTGCTCATCGCTCCAGGCTTTCGAGTATCTGAAGCGAATACAAGTGGGACGTATCGTAACCTCGGAGCTGGGCATCTATCACATCATATCGGGAGCCTTCGGTGCTTTCGACCATGAGATACTGAAAGAAGTGGGCTACTGGGACATCGGTCCGGGACTGGACGGTGACCTGACACAAAAGATAAGAAAGGCAGGATACAAGGTGAAGTTTGCAGAGGATGCCATCTGTATGACCAATGTGCCTACTAAATGGTATAAGCTGTATCACCAGCGTATCAGATGGTCGCGCTCGCTCGTGAGATTCCGCTTGCGCAAGCACATCGACATCTTGCTGCCTACCAAAAACTGGAGCATCCTGAACTGGATATCCAATATGGAGAGCGTCATGTACGACTGCTTCCTCAACTTCCTGTGGTTGTGGTATATCGTGAAACTCGCCATTACCTTCAACACCCACATCGTGGAGGTGCTGGCACTGGGCTACTTCATCCGAGTATGCTTCTCGCAGTTTGCCTTCGTGCTGGTAATGTTGGTATCCGAAAGAAGGAAAGAGGACTTGTTCCTCTACAGATACCTGCCGCTGATGTCGCCTTATACAGGCTACTTCCTGCGACTGGCTCGCCTCTCGGCGCATCTGCAAGAGCTCTTCTTCCACCGTTCTTACAAGGACGCATGGAACCCAGAGAAGACCTCACGCTATGCACAGCTGGAAGGTATGTAACAACAAGAAAGAAATAAACATTATTATAAACGTAAAAATAACATATTATATGGTAAACAAATCTTTTGAGTTTAAGATCGGAGTTATTGGACTGGGGTACGTAGGTTCTCCACTCGCATGCTTATTCTCAAAGAAATACGATACATGGGGTTATGACATCAACGCCACTAAGGTAGCTAAGCTAGCTAGCGGCCAGATGCCAGACAACAAGCATATCGCAAAAGCCTTAAATCAGGGACTAAAACTGACCAGTAACATTGACGACTTGAAGCAGTGCAATGTATATATCATCGCAGTGCCAACACCAGTCAACAAGTCTAACAAGCCAGACATCAGCTGTGTGCGCAATGCCACTACTGCTGTAGGCAAGATATTGAAGGAAGGCGACATTGTGGTATACGAATCAACCGTGTATCCAGGTCTGACGGAAGAAGTATGTGCTCCGTTGCTCGCAGCAACATCGGGTTTGAAGTTGAATCAGAACTTCTATGTGGGTTTCTCTCCTGAGCGCATCAATCCGGGAGACACCATACACACCATAGAGAACATCGTAAAGGTAACTAGTGGCTCTACACCAGAGGCTGCAGAAATCATCGACAGCCTCTATGCCTCGGTATTGACCCATGGTACACACAAGGCGAAGAGCATCAGAATAGCAGAGGCATGCAAGCTGATGGAGAACTGTCAGCGCGACGTGCAAATAGCTTTCTTCAATGAGATGGAGAAGATCTTCGACAAGATGAACATCAGCATCGAGGACGTAACGGCGGCAGCCAGCACCAAGTGGAACTTCGTGCCTGCCACACCAGGACTCGTGGGTGGTCACTGCATCGCCGTAGACCCATACTATCTCATCAACAAGGCACAGGAGGTGGACGTGGTTCCATCGCTCCTCAGCACTGCACGCGAGGTAAACGAGCAGATGGCAGTGTGGATGGCTGGCAAGATCAAGAGCGCTTGCGACAATCGCAAGTTCAAGGCGCCAGAGACCAAGGTGCTCATCCTCGGATTCTCATTCAAGCCAGACAGTGACGACATTCGCAACACCAAGGTGGCAGACCTCTACATCAACCTCGTGGGAACTGGCTACAAGACCACCCTCTACGATCCATTGGTAGACAAGGACGAGGTGAAGGCAGAATATGGCATCAAGGTAGTAGACGACCCTGAAGTGCTCAAAAAGATGTATGACATCGTAGTGATTGGAACACATCACAAGATATTCGACAGCTTGAACATGAGCAAAATTCTCAATGAGAAGGGCTTCATGTGCGACATCTACGGCATCCACAAGGCTAAGGCCTAAGGGATGCCTGCGAAAACTAAGAGACAAGAGAGAAAACCAATATATAAGTAGACAAATATACTATACAAACAATATATAAATCATAACCATAATATAACTATGGACATGAACAAAGTGCTAATCGTTGACGACCTCAAAGAGAATATCGACTCGCTCTCTGAGATGATCAAGGATATGGACGTCGACGTGAAAACTGCTAACGGTGGCAAGGAAGCCATCGAAATGATAGATACATTCACACCAAACATCATCTTGCTAGACTTGATGATGCCTGGTGTGAATGGATGGGACGTGATAGACCACGTGAGAGAAAAATATGACAAGACCCAAATGGTAATCATCGTAGTGTCACTGCTGAGCAATCAGGACAATGTCGATGAATGCTATGAGTTGGGGGTCAACGACTATATCACAAAGCCTGTGCTGAAGGCACGCTTGGTAAGTTCGATAGAGTCACATCTCAGAAACCTGAGAGTATAGCCTCATCAGGAAGCAGAGAGTATAGATTGAGCATTTGCTACACGCTCACTGGTTGGCGGCTCCACGCCCTGCAAAGGGTAAGGTATGCCCAGCTTCTCGTACTTATAAATCCCCATCGTGTGATAGGGAAGTACATCTATACGCTCTATGTTAGAGAGCGTGGCGAGGAAATCATGCAGTTCTTCCAGGTATTCATCCTTATCGGTAATGCCCGGAATCAACACATGACGAATCCATACTGGCTTGTGGATATCACTGAGATAGCGGGCACAAGCTAGAATATTTTTGTTGGAATGACGTGTAAGTTTACGGTGCTCTTCATCATTGATATGCTTGATATCAAGAAGAACAGTATCGGTGACGGACATCAGACGCTCAAATTTCTCGAACCATTGTCCCTTCTGAGTAAACATTTGTGCTGAAGTATCCAGACAGGTGTTGATGCCACGCTGGTGTGCTTTCTCAAACAATTCCAAGAGAAAGTCAATCTGCATCAAGGCCTCTCCTCCACTCACGGTGATGCCTCCCTTGTCTCCCCAATAAGAGCGGAATCGCTCAGCCTTGTCGAGCAATTCGTCGGCACTCCATTCCTCTCCCTTTCCTACTGCCCAAGAATCGGGATTGTGACAAAACTGGCAGCGCATCGGGCAGCCCTGCAAAAATATCAAAAATCGAATGCCTGGTCCATCTACCGAACCAAAGCTTTCTATACTGTGAACAAAACCTTTAAGCATTATTATTACTGATTCATCTTGCGAGAGTCCATAAAAGCCCATACGGCAGCTATGACAGCTAACAATGCAAAAAATCCTTCAAATACTAATAACTCCATACTATTTTCTTTTTTTATTTTTAGAAGCTAATATCAAAACAAAGCCAGAGCCAGCAAATAACAATGTTACTAAAGCTCCAACACCTAATAATGTAGCTGTATCAATATCCTTCTTCATGATACTCGCTAAAATAATACCACCAAATATCAGTTTGGCGATATCCAAGCAGAACTTACCACCTTCTGCCCATAGCGTTTGTTTTTGATCTATATTTAATTTCATTTGGCAAAGTTAGCAATTTTATCAATACCCTGCTCTATTTCCCAGGTTAAATAAATCTAATTATAGGAAAAAGAAGGAGCAGAAGCCTGAAGCAGGAAAGAACTCCTAACTCCAGACTCCTAATTCCTAACTATCTTTTAGAGCTTCTCGTGAGCCTGACGAGCAATCACGTCGAGCTGCTGCTCACGAGTCAAGTCGATAAACTTAACAGCATAGCCACTCACACGGATGGTGAAGTTCTGGTACTCTTCCTTCTCAGGATGCTCCATAGCGTCCTTGAGCTTATCCACACCAAATACATTCACATTCAAGTGGTGAGCACCCTGGCTGAAGTAGCCATCCATCACGCCTACCAATGTATTGGCACGCTCCTCATCATCATGACCAAGAGCTCCAGGGCTGATAGTCTGGGTGTTAGAGATACCATCGAGTGCATACTCATATGGCAACTTAGCCACTGAGTTCAGGGATGCGAGCAAACCATTCTTCTCTGCACCGTATGATGGGTTGGCACCTGGAGCCAAAGGAGCACCAGCTGGACGACCATCAGGCATATTGCTAGTGTACTTACCATATACCACGTTAGAGGTGATGGTAAGGATAGAAGTGGTAGGCTCAGAATCACGATAAGTGTGATACTTCTTGATCATGTTCATGAAGGTCTTCAAGAGCCATACTGCTATCTCATCGGCACGCTCATCATCATTACCATAACGTGGGAAGTCGCCCTCGGTCTTGAAGCTCAATGGGAAACCTGTCTCGTCACGAACGATGTTAACCTTGGCATACTTGATGGCTGAGATAGAATCCACTACGTGGCTGAAACCCGCGATACCTGTAGCGAAGGTACGACGTACATCGGTATCGATGAGCGCCATCTCGGCTGCCTCATAGAAGTACTTGTCGTGCATATAGTGGATGAGGTTCAATGTCTTCACATAGACACTAGCGAGCCAATCCATCATATCCAAGAAGCGTGGCATAAACTCCTCGTAAGTTACCACATCACCCTCGATGGCACGATACTTAGGACCACACTGCTCACGGGTCTTAGAGTCAACACCGCCAGAGATAGCGTAGGTCAAGCACTTAGCCAAGTTGGCACGGGCACCAAAGAACTGCATCTCCTTACCGGTCTGTGTAGCAGATACACAGCAGCAGATGCTATAGTCGTCACCCCAAACTGGGCGCATTACGTCATCGTTCTCATACTGGATAGAGCTGGTCTTCACAGAGATGAGAGAAGCATAGTGCTTGAATGCCTTTGGCAAGCGAGCGCTATAGAGCACGGTCAAGTTAGGCTCTGGAGAAGGACCCATGTTCTCCAATGTGTGGAGGAAACGGAAGTCGTTCTTGGTTACCATAGAGCGGCCATCCTGACCCATACCACCTACCTCAAGCGTAGCCCAAACTGGGTCGCCAGAGAAGAGCTGGTTGTAAGAAGGAATACGAGCGAACTTCACCATGCGGAACTTCATCACCAAGTGATCGATGAGCTCCTGAGCCTCATCCTCCGTAAGAGTACCCTCATTGAGGTCGCGCTGGATGTAGATGTCGAGGAAGGTAGAAACACGACCTACTGACATAGCCGCACCATTCTGGGTCTTAACGGCACCGAGGTAACCGAAGTAGAGCCACTGCACAGCCTCGCGAGCATTCTTAGCTGGCTGAGAAATATCAAAGCCATAGAGCTGAGCCATCTCCTTCAAGCCCTTGAGAGCCTTGATCTGCATAGAAACCTCTTCACGAAGACGGATTACCTCGTCGATCATCTCACGGTCGCCCATGTTGGCAAGGTCGTTCTGCTTCTCCTGAATCAAGTAGTCGATACCATAGAGGGCCACACGACGGTAGTCGCCCACGATACGGCCACGACCGTATGTATCAGGCAGACCAGTAAGGATATGGTTGTGGCGCACGAGCTTCATCTCTGGGGTGTAAGCATCAAATACGCCGTCATTATGAGTCTTGCAATACTTATGGAAAATCTCGTGGAGCTTCTCAGATGGCTCATAGCCGTAAGTGGTGCAAGCCTGCTCTGCCATCTTGATGCCACCGTATGGCATGAAGGCACGCTTCAATGGCTTGTCGGTCTGAAGACCAACCACCTTCTCAAGCTCCTTAGTGTTTTCGCCGATGTAAGCTGCTGGGTAAGCTGTCAATCCTGAAACAACTTCTGTCTCCATGTCGAGCACACCACCCTTGGCACGCTCCTCTTTCTGGAGTTCCTTCAACATACCCCAGAGGGTATTTGTTGCATCGGTAGGGTCTGCAAGGAACGACTCGTCGCCGTCATAGCTAGTGTAGTTGTTCTGAATGAAATCACGAAGATTCACCTCACTCTTCCACTGGGTTCCCTTGAAACCTCTCCATTCTGTTTTCATCATATTATTCTCCTGTTTTTTATAAGTTAATAATTATATTTATATTTGTACACACATTCGATACATACTCCTCAGGATTTTACACCTTATTATATATATATAGCAATAAAAAAGCCCGAACACGTTTGTGCCCGGGTTTTTATACACCTTGTCCGCAAGGTGCAACTACGATGATGCCGCCGACCGTGCCGACCCCACCATTGTATCCTATATTCATATATTTTCCGATGTTCGTTCCTGTTGATTTATTCATATATCTATTTCCTTTATATTACAAAGCTGTTACATTGAACTCTGTTTGCGGGTGCAAAGTTACAACAATAAAATGAGAAAAGAGAATAATTCGAGTAAATTTTGCACATAAATGTTTAAAATCCTCATTTATGAGTAGGAAAGCTGGCCCTTTTTGTTTTTTTATACATTCGGAATGTCGCAATCTGAAATGTTTTCCGTATCTTTGCAATCTCATTCATTCATTTAGTAAGAAATATACAATACAATATACTATATGTTGACAGATATTGAAATAGCTAAATCAGTAAAGTTGCGCCCCATCAATGAGGTAGCAGCAGAACTTGGTATCCATGAAGACCAAGTGGAAAACTACGGCCGTTACATCGCCAAGATTACTACTGGCGACATCGACAAGAACAAGTTTAAGAATCATCACCTCATTCTCGTTACAGCCATCAGTCCTACCAAGGCTGGCAATGGTAAGACCACCGTATCCGTGGGCTTGGCTCTCGGTATGCAGAAGATTGGCAAGAAGGCTGTGGTGGCACTGCGTGAGCCATCGCTCGGTCCTTGCTTCGGCATGAAGGGCGGTGCTGCCGGTGGCGGTTATGCCCAGGTATTGCCAATGGATAAGATCAACCTCCATTTCACTGGCGACTTCCATGCCATCACTGAGGCCAACAACATGATAGCTGCCCTCTTGGACAACTACCGTTATCAGCACGAGGCTGAGGGATTCAAGCTCAAAAAGATATTATGGCGTCGCGTAATGGACGTGAACGATCGTGGACTCCGACGCATCATCACTGGTATCGGCGACAAGAACGGCATCGAGACAGAGGCTGGATTCGACATCACTCCTGCTTCTGAAATCATGGCTATCATGTGCTTCGCCACTAGCGTAGACGACCTTCGCCGCCGCATCGACAACATTCTCCTCGGCATCACAGAGGACGATAAACCATTCACCGTCAAGGATATGGGTGTAGGTGGCAGTATCGTTGCCCTCCTCCTCGATGCCTTGAAGCCAAACCTGGTTCAGACCACTGAGGGCACTCCTGCCTTCGTTCACTGCGGTCCTTTCGCCAACATTGCCCATGGATGCAATTCCATCATGGCAACAGCAGCTGCCCTCGAATATGGCGACTATGCTATCACAGAGGCTGGATTCGGTGCTGACCTCGGTGCTGAGAAGTTCTACAACATCAAGTGCCGCAAGACTGGCCTTCAGCCAGACCTTACCGTTCTCGTTGTTACTCTCCAGGCATTGAAGATGCACGGTGGCGTGGCTCAGGAAGATATCAAGAAGCCTAACGTTGCAGGTATGGAAGCTGGCTACTGGAACCTCGACAAGCACGTGAAGAACCTTCAGAGCTTCGGTCAGACCGTTGTCATCGCCTTCAATAAGTTTGCCACCGATACCGACGAGGAAATCGAAGTATTGCGCAAGCACTGCGAGGAAATGGGCTGCGGATTCGCTGTCAACAGTGCCTTCGCCGAAGGTGGCAAGGGTGCGATGGAATTGGCAGAGCTCGTGGTGAAGACCATCGATGAGCGTCCATCTGCTCCTCTCTACTTCACTTACGCTGATGAGGATTCTGTAGAAGAGAAGATTGAGAAGGTAGCATTCAATCTGTATGGTGCCGGCAGCGTAACCATGAGCGATTCGGCAAAGGCTATGATTGATGAAATCAAGAAGCTCGGCGCAGAGAAGTTCCCTATCTGTATCGCCAAGACTCAGTATAGCTTCTCTACCGATGCCAAGGCTTACGGTCCTACAGAAGGCTTCGAACTCCACGTTCGCGACATCACCCTGAACATGGGTGCTGAAATGATCGTAGTCATCGCTGGTCCTATCATGCGTATGCCTGGTTTGCCAAAGAGCCCACAGGCTGAGCGCATCGACGTTGTGAACGGAGAGATTACAGGACTTTCTTAAAGAATTAAGAATTTATAATTAAGAATTCGTGGATATCCTGAATAATAAATAAAGACAAAAGGTTGCTTCCGGCGTGGGAAGCAACCTTTTTTTATTGATCATTATTCTTTTGCATGGCAGTAGAAGAAGCTAGACTGAATTCGCAACCGCAATATAGCTGGTTATAGAATTCATTAAGACGCAAGAGTTCTCCTCTTCTATTCTGTAGACCACCCTTGCGCCAGTTCATATCCCACCATTCCACATCGGGGCAGCCCTCCACGGCGATATGACCTGCGGTATCTATCTGCTTGATATTCTTCCAGCGCGAGGAAGCTAGCGTGGTGGTGAGCAGATGGAATCCATGCTTCTGCGCATAGCGAGCGGCATGGGTGAGTCGGAACTGGAAGCAAACCGAGCAACGAGACCCTCTTTCTGGCTCTTGCTCCAATCCCCGGATGGTATCAAGCCACTCCTGATGGTCGTACTCATCCTCCACGTATGACACGCCCTGCGTCTCCAAGAATCGCATCAACTCATGCTTGCGGATGTCATATTCCTGCTGGGGATAGATGTTGGAATTGCTGAAATACACGGTGGGCTTCATACCATTGCGAAGCATGCACTCCACAATGGCTGCCGAACAAGGCGCACAGCAAGCATGAAGCAATACCGATGCTCCATCTGCCTTGGTGCCATCAGGCAAAGCAAGCTTTACGTATTTATATTGTTCTTCTACTGGAATCTTCATTTGCTAATTAATAATTTATCATTAAGAATTAATAATTACCTCTTCTCCTACATTTGAGCACAAAAAACAAATGAGGTACAGTCTCTCGACACCCCCCATTTGCCCAAATATATGCGAAAACTTATGCAAAGTTACGACTTTTATCCTTACAAACAAATTTTCAGACACTTATTTTTACAAAATGGTTCAAATTAGCTTGTTATTTATGCTATCTTAACACTCTGCATCCGTTATTTCTGTCTTTTTTTGAATAGTTATGCACAAAATATGCATACTATCTCAGCTCTCGCTTCAGGGTGATAACAGTAAGTTCAGGCCATGCACCCAGGCGGAATGGGAAACTGCCACCGATGCCCGATGATACATAGAGCATCTGGCTGCCGATGGTATAAGCACCGCCCCACTCCTTGAAAGCCATGTGGGCTGGTGTCCATTTGCCCACCTTGAGCTGTCCCGCATGGGTATGCCCGGCAAGGGTGAGCTGTATATTCTTGCCCACTACCTCACGACGCCAATGATGAGGATCGTGGGTAAGGAGCACCTTGAAGCCGTCCTTGTCCACCCCCTTCATCGCCTTTCTCAGGTTGCTGCGATTGGTAAATGGCGGCTGACCGGCATTCTCCACGCCCACGATGGTGATGGAAGCCATACCATGACTCACCACATGATGGGCGTTCATCAACTGCTGCCACCCCAATCGCTTCTGATAATCGAAGAGCAATCGGTGATTCTGGCGCAAGGCTCCGAGCGAATGGTCGGTGGCATATTCGCAATAGTCATGATTACCCCAGACGGAGTAGATGCCGTCATTGGCATGCAGTTGGCTCAGTATCTTGACGTAGGGCTCCACCTCGGTGGCATTATTGTTCACCAAGTCGCCCGTGAAGAGAATCATATCTGGGTCCTCGCTATTCGTCTGGTCCACCACCTTCTGCACAAAGTCCCTGCCCTTGCTACCCTTGGGATAAGAGCCCAAGTGGAAATCGGTGAGTTGCACCAAGCGGTAGCCGTCGAAATAAGGAGGCAAGTCGGGCGAGGTAAAGGTAACATGCTTCACCTCCAGTCGCTTCCAGCCCTCGATGAATCCGAAGGCAAACCATCCCATAAGTGCCAGCGCCGGAAGAAGGGCGAAGAACCACGGCATCATGAAATCGAAGAGGATGAACACCACCTTGGGCATCACCGAAAACAGAATCGTGGTGAAGAGAATGCGGACGGAAAGCTTATGAAAGAAACCCATCTGCAGTCCTACCTCGGCAAGCAGAAGCAGCGAGGAAGGCACCCACCACAGAAAGGCTAGCACCCAAGGCCACTCGCTCACCCCAAGATGCCAGAGCCAGATGTCGGGCAACAGAGCAAGCCCTGCCATACCTATTATATATAAGAAGGATCTTAAAACCTTCGTAATTACCTTTTTCATTTACCTATTCAAGAATTACTTCGGTGCAAAGGTACATAAAAATCCGATGAACCGTTCATGTTTGTAGATGTTTAACTTTATTTTTTTTGTCAATTCATCTCTTTGCTGTATCTTTGCAAGCCGTAAACTGTAAAAAACATCATCAAATTTAATATGGCAAGAAGACTCAGAAAGAAAAGAATAGCTATCATATTGCTCACATTCACAGCCATCATCGTATGGTCTACACATAGTTGCGTATCGCGCTGCACCTCATCTTCGGATAAGGAAAAGGCAAAGGATACGCTCCCCAAGGCACATATCAACGATTCCATCAGCAATGCACTCACCGATGGAAAGGAATACCATAAGATGGATTCACTCGTGGAGAGATACCTCAAGCGATGGGAAATCAACGGTGCCCAGCTTGTCATCACCCGCAACGACTCCCTGCTCTATGCCCGCGGTTTCGGATGGGCAGACAAGGAAAGGGGCATCAGAATGGAACCGAACATGCTGATGCGCTTTGCCTCTGTATCAAAGCTTATCACTGCCATAGGCATCATGAAACTGCAGGAGATGAAGAAGCTCAGGATGAACGAGAAGGTATTCGGACCTAAGGGAATCCTGAACGATACCACCTACAACAACGGCATCAAGGACCAGCGCTACTACAATATCACCGTAGAGCAGCTGCTTCGCCATCAGGCGGGTTTCAACAACTACGCCGGCGACCCGGTATCCTCTACCCGCTACATCATGATGCAGAACCATCTCACTACTCCTCCTGATCATAAGACCCTGCTCAAGATTCTCCTGAAGCGTCATCTGGGTTATACTCCGGGCGAAGGCAAATGCTACAGCAATCTGGGCTACATGATCCTCTCGATGATTATCGAGAAGAAGAGCGGAATGAAGTATGAGAACTTCATGCAGAAGTACGTGCTCCAGCCTGCCGGATGCTACGATATGCATATTGCCGGCACCTACTATAAGGACCGTCGGCCTAACGAGACGAAGTATTACATGCACCAGGGCAGCATCCCGGTATATGAATACAACAACAGTGGCAGAATGGTAGAAAAGTGTTATGGCGATACCGACCTTCCTCGCCTCTCAGGTGCCGGAGCATGGTGTGGTTCCGCAGCCGAGTTGAGCCGTCTCATCGCCAGCATCGACGGTCTGCCTCATGTCAAGGACATCCTCAGCAAGAAGAGCATCCAGTTCATGACTACCGAGCAGCCCGACCATCAGTATTCCATCGGTTGGAACTACACTCCAAAGAGCAATCGTCCGTGGATTCGTACCGGTTCTCTTGCCGGCACCTCTGCCATTGTCCTGAAGTACCCCGATGGTCAGTGCTGGATTCTCATCACCAACACCTCCACCTGGAAGGGACACGGTTTCAGCAACGACACCATGGCATTCTTCGAGAAGCTCCGCAAGCAGTTCATGGCAGATATGCCGAAGAAGGATTTGTTCATATAGAGAAGGAAGAAAAAGTTGGTGCATAACAGTTGGGCAACGCATGCACATCAGCTGTTGTGCGAGCGCATATCAGCTGTTATGCAAGCGCACAACAGCTGTTGTGCGGCCGGAGATACTAAATAACTAAGAAATATATCCTGTCTTTTCCGACAATATATCTTTAATATACGAATAAAAGAGGGTGCATCATAAATTCATGATACACCCTCTTTTCGTTTTTTATCAACTATTATAAACTTGTCAAACCAAGCTTCTCCTATCTTACGGCAACCTTCTGTCCCTTAGCCTGGGCACAGGACTGGGTGGATGCCTTTACGATATATACTCCGGATGGAACACGGAGAATCATTCTCTGCTTATCAGGCAACTGATAGCTGTGAACCCTCTTGCCATCCAAGGTAAATACCTCTACCCTACCCAACTTCTCACCATTCAGGGCAGATACAACAATCATGCCCGCAGCAGGTGAATAAACCTTCAACTGATTACTTTCAGCCTCAGCCTCAATCTGCTGGATACCGGTAGTACCACGAGTCTGTGTCAGGAAGTATCTGCCATGCTCGTTCGCCTGAATGCTCACCTCATTGCCATCCTGCAACTCGGTATACTGTCCGTTGGCAGCATCATAGAGATAAAGCGGAGCATCGAGCTTGGCGACACCCTTGAAGTCAAGGTTCACCATTTCGTTCTTTTCTCCATTCTCCATGATTACACCCATTGGCATCCATTCAATCTTAGGAGTAGCATTTACAGCCACAGCCTGAGAACCTGCCACGGTATAAACCTGCGGAATATCCTTCAGGTTCTGATCGCATAGAAGATCTACATCCTCCTGCTCATCATAATCATCAGAAGCCTCTTCTCGCACGGCTATACGAGCCTTCGAACACTGTCCCTTAGCATTCTGAGCCGATACATTCACGTCTTTGAGATAATCAGAAGCAATGACGAAACCAGAAGAGAGCTGACGGTCTACATACATCGCAGAAGTGAACTTCACCTCACTGACAGAAGCATCACTCTTCTTGACAAAGAACGACTGTGTAGGCTGGATAACGAAATCCTTACTACTTAAATCTGTAGAAGGAACACTTCTTACAGCATCTCCCTCAATCAGCCATACCGCATTCTGCAATCCTGTATTCACCTCGAAGAACTTCTTCAGAGAGATAGAGCAGGTATATGGATTAGCCACGAGATAGAATCCGCTGCTGTTATCCGTACCGAGCGTCTGAACCATCTGAGCAAGATGCTTTTCCTCATTGTTGTAAGCAACGAGAAGTTTGCCATGGCCGTTGCTATTCTTATCTGAAGAAACGATTTCAGATACTTTCGGCTTGGTTACAGCTTCCTTCTTACCACCAGAAGTCGATGTTCCATCATAATCGAAGTACTGATAGTTAGTATCTTCCTTTGGCAAGCGGAGAATCGCTGTTGGCAATGCAGAACCATCAGTAGGTCTCTTAGGCAAGAGCGCATTACCAGCCTTGATAGCGAAGCCGCCGAAAGTTCCATCTGCGGCATAGCTCTCATCCACCTTATTATATACGTGGCTCCAATAGCCGAGATTGAGATTCATATCATCAGTCTTAGCACCTTCAGGATAATGAGATGCAGGATAATTTCCCTTAGCTGTGATTTCCTTCACATCGCTCTTCATCCAAGCTCTCTGATAAACCGGATACTTACTTCGGCTATACACAGCAATACCACCAGTAGCCTTATCATCAAACTTGATATCCGTAAACGCCTTGGTCTCCTGTCGGCCATTATTTGCTGGCACATACATATCACCTGCGTAGATATACTGCAGAGGTGAAGCCATGGTATACCACTTGTTAGGCTTCAGCTCCTTCTCTACCCAAGCCTTGTCATATATAAGATAGCACTGGTCGCGAAGCTCGCCCTGAGGCTTGAAGTAAATCTGATGACAGGTATTGCCATAGAACTTCTCGCACTTCAGATTGCCTTCCGCAAATCCCTTTTCAGTATCTGCCTCATCCCAGTAAGCCATGATGTCGTACTGGATATACTTCGTAGCCTCATTACCCTTGCCATTGGTCAACTTGGTAGCGATGGCATTGGTGCTACGGTAAACGATGTTACCGAGGTCAGGGAATGGCAAACCATTCAGATTACCGATAGTTACCTTGGTAAACTTCATTGGCACATAGCTGTTCAGCGTAGGAATCTCCACCTTTGCTGTAATACCGGATGCACTACCATAAGCCTGATAATCCTCATACTTATCATCATACAATTCTGTAGATGATGAGCGATGCCAGTTATCATCATTATTCCAGTTGGCATTCATACCGCCATCGGCAGTAGGAGTCCAGGTAATGAACTCCGGTACAATCTTCAGCTTGAGATAAGACTCACCAGGGCAGTTGGTAGTTGCATCAGCAGCTCTCTTCTCGTAAACGAATCGGAGAACATAGTAATATCCCTCGTGGAAATTCTCTACTGCAGCATCTTCAAACTTGAGGTTGAGAGTAGCCTGAGTCGTTTTATCAAAAGCTGGCAACTCTGCATTCTCCAATGTGGCAACCTGTGTATTCAGCTTCTTTTCCCATAAAGGATCATTCGTAGATGCAATATACACCTTTGTCGAAGCGTCAGCAGAAGTACCACTGTCATCAATGAAAGTAAGAGATCCTGTAATAACTGTTCCATCACTCATCGTAGCACTATGAAGAGGTACCTTCAAATATCCATTAGAAGCCTTCAACTTCTCCAGCTGTGGCAAACCAATACGAAGCGATGCCTCATAACTGCCATCATTGAATGGATAATCCACATCATTGAAACCGAAGTTAAGCTTAGGACCATCCTTCATCACACGTAAATCTACCGGTATAGCTTCTGTACACAACAGATAGGTTGTACCATTGATTTCGTATGGAATATAGCCATCAACATTCGGAGTTCCCTCAGGCTTCATATAGATTGTATGAGTTTCACCCAAAGGAAGCTTATCCTTGCTGATGGTGATTTCATTACTTGCTGTTTCGCTCAACTTATGTGCATCATCTTTACCATCAAGATACCAGTAGAACTTAACATTATTCAATGTTATCTTACCACCATTATGAGGGTCAGCCGTAGTCAATTGTCCCTTGATTTTAACCTCATAGTTGCCAGCTTGATCGCAAGGAATCTTATAATCCGTTACGATATTGCCATCAGTATCAGTAATGATTGGATGCTGGCTAACCATTTCGAACCAGTTACTATATACCGAGCAGATTTCTGCTGGTGAGCCCCAATTAGCCTTACCCTCAGCAGGATTACCTGTAGATACTGATACATAATACTTCTTACCTATAGTCAAAGGATAGTCTTTATTGCTAATCACAATATAGGTTTCACCTTCACTGTCTACTTCTATCATATTAGTACCATCGATTTCAAAGTTCTTACATTTTTCCTCTGAATCGTATACGTCTACAGTACCATAATCATTACCAGAAACTGTCTCCTCTGTTCCTGCCTTTATATTCTTTAATTTATATGAATAAAGTCCTTCACCTGTAACAGGTTTCCCATCTTCGTCCACAAAACGGAAATAAATCTTGGTATCTTGATGACCCAAAATTGCATTCAATGTCTCGTGGATAGCACGTATCTTCAGCTTGATGGTTCCAGTTGTAGCACCGCCACATGCCGGCTTCTCCTGGAGCACCTGCACCTTGGCTGGTTCGATATACATACGGATATCATCTACGGCATAGTCAGCACCATCAGTAATTTTACAATAGTTATCAATTACTACTCTAAAATCAGTATAATTCTCTACACCAGATTCCTTCTGGAGGACAATTTTACCATAAACCTGATACCATTTAGCTTTAACAGGATTCTCAACATTGGTTTTAAAATCACCCGAAGAGAAAGAATGAAGAAGCTTCTGGCTTTTTATATTACCATCTGTATCGTAATTCATACCATAGAGTTTAAACATAACCTGTGGAAGTACACCCGAGCCATTAGTCATATCTGCAACATTAGCAGAAAAGGCCAGCTGCATACCCGTACAGAGGTCTGCCTTGAAATCAGCAGCGGCTATCTGACGACTCTCATCAGAAGCATCCACATAAAGGAAATGACCATACTGAGACCCATTCGTCATTTCATAAGTTCGATCATGCAATATACCGTTATCCCACCAAACATAATTATCCGTACCACCATTTCCAGAAATACCAGAAATATTAGCAGTTTTATAAAGTCCATAATCTCCATGAAGTGGGGAATGTCCAATACCACTATAACCACTAAGACCAGCATCATAGTCTATCAAATCACGATATACGAAGCTATAGGCACGGCGATCCCATCTTGATGGCAATCGATCTTGGTTGTCATCTGGAGTTGTTGGGGCTGCCACCGTTTGCTCAACATCATCATCATCAAATGATATAGGTTTGGTTGCCATTTGATAATGCTCATCAAGATATGATATGGTTCTGTTATTATAGCCTGCAGCAGTTATCTGATCATGCGTCATTGGATGGAAATCCATAAAACGAACATCAAAGTTAGCTACAGGACACATCTGTGTATCTGAAGCTTTCAAATAAGCTACAACAAATACAGGAATACCTTTATCTATAACCGGCTTATCTTTATCATCAATAGCCGAGCCTTCTAAATTATACCATGTAGCATCATTCAATTTTTTTTCACTTAAATCAAGAAAGCGACCATCCCCAGATAACTCGCAATATTTTGATTTAGAAACATCATAAATACGCCATACAATAGAACCTCCGTACTGGGGAACAGATACATATTTTGACTTATCAAAATCAGCTTCAGTTATATCATTATTATATACAACTTTTTTCAAGCCATCAGGTGTCATCGGATAAAATGAGTATCGAGAAATATTATTCAATTGCAAACGCAATGTTGTTTCTGAGTTTTCATCCTTATAACCAAATGTAACCTTCTTATTATCTTCATAAGTATAGGCACCATCATCATGATTACATAATGCAGCCATGATATCATCAGCAATCTTCTTTTTGGGCAGAATATGGAAGATGTAACGAATAGACAAAGTTGGTTCATGGAGCAGATAAGTCCTTGACTCATCCATTCCGTCAACATATCTACTTACATCACAGGCAATAGTCTCCCCTTTCCATGAAGCGTTAACATGGGAAGTACTATAATTAACACCTATCAGTTTGCTAGTAGGACTTGCACCGATATTATTGGCGAATAATCCCCAATTTCCCTTCTTGAATAATTTAGTTTGTGTCTCATCACCACAAACTATTAGATGATCTGATTCTTGATCAGTATTATAATCATACCAACGGAAATAGCCACGAGGTTCTAGGTTATTACCAGAAGCTTCATACCACTGGAAAGGCAGGGATAAGAGAATCTGCTGTTTGTCTTCAGTTCCATCAACATAGTAATAATACTCCCATTCATGAATCTTCTGATAGGTCTGCCCATTCACCATATCCCAGTTCCCCTTCTTATTGGCGATACCTTCGTAATGCTTAAATGGAAGATTATCTGGAGAATAGAGCTTTACATTTATCTTGCTCTTGAAAGCAGATGGTTCTTTTGTAATAACCCCATATTGAGCCTCATATCCTGTAAGGTCATTGCTCAACAAACAATATACCTTCATATCAGAAGACCATGAAGAACCGGAAGGCAACTCGAAAGTTACATTCAATCCATTAGGCAACAAAGAAGAACCATCAGTCGATAACAAGGTGTAATACCCCGCACCATCAGAAGTTTTGCGCAAAGCCAAAGCGCCATTATTGGAATTAGCGCTTATGATAGTGCCATCCTTGTCAGCCAATACCCAACGCATATAGAAGTCGCTGACATCTTTCTTATCAGCTACGCCAAAATCAGATAGGATATCAGAAACTATATCTTTCAAACTTACCTCAAGTTTTCCGTCTTTATATATTGCATCCACATCATGAGTAGGCACAGCATCTCCTTTATCAGCAGAAAGCTCTAAAGGAAGCGCATCAAGTGTTTCCTGCTTCACAAACTTAAAAGTATATTCACCATTAAGAGTAGGCTCCTGAAGAATATAGGTATTTCCATTATATGTTACCACCTTGGCATCATCACCGTCATTATTTGCCCAGGTACACTTCAAGACATAATTCTCTACATCTGCGTCTGCCGGAAGTTTCGAGAAATCAAAAGACACAGTACGGGCTGCTTCATTGGCTATATCGGTAGCATTAAAGAAAATCAAATCAGAAGCTTTATATGCTGATGAAGAATTACTCAATATATCTGTTATAGAAGCAACAGGAGTGGCAGCAGTCTCAGAATCAAACAACTGCCAACGCAAATACTTTGCATTGAAATCAGGCAAAGTTACATTGGTTGAGGTCGCAGCTGTTGGGATTATAGAAGTACTTTCTGCTTTAGAAAAAGTTGGTGAGTTACTGCCATACTTAATCGCAGAAGACTTCAAGCCATCTTCTGTATATAAATCAAATTCCAACTTTTTGACGCCTACAAGATTCTCTTTTTCGGTTAAGAGATTGGCATCGTTTGAAAGAAGGAGGATTAATTTTGTTCCATGTATATTAACTCCGTCGTTAGGCTTAAAAGAAACAGTAATATTATTCTCAGAAGAATAACCCCAATCTGGCTTTGTATAAAACACATATGTTCCCTCTTTTTTAAATCCTATCCAATTTGCTGATTGAGGAACATCTACGTCGCCAGACTTTATATTCCAAGAAGAAAAGTCAAATTTTGTTCCATTATCTTCTATATAAAAACAAGCATACTTCAATTTACTACTTGTTATGGCTGAATATAAATTAGCTTTCTCTGCAACCAAGTATCCATCACTAGCCCATCCTTCCACTGGCATTAATACCAATGAAAGGAGGAGGATGAGAGTACGATATATGTTTTTAATCTTATTCATAGCGATAGTATTTACGTGTATAATGTTTACGAGCAGCATAACTGCTTAAATCCTTGGTGAAAAGTATCTTGTATGCTAGATACTTGCCTGTTACGCCTGGTACAGGGACTGTGACCTGATAGAGGGCACTCTGCTTGTCGGCTTTGTCATCATTGAAGATACCTTCAAAATAGCCGGTGGTTTTATTCCATGCTGGAAGAACTTTAAAAACGTTCTTGGCATTCGTTTCGGCAGCAGCGGCATCTGACATACCATCTTCTTGGATTAACTCCCATGTTACCTTGCTGTAATCTACCCCCGTTACCTCGGTATCATTACTCGCACTCACAACCTTTGGCTGGATATGGAATTCCTCTTCCGGGTAATAACAGGTGTAGGAAAGAGTGGTTCCGTTATCTGTTATGGATGGATAGAGACCGATAGCTGTGAAGGACTGAACATCAAACTTCAACTTGTAATCATCTAATGAGATTGGCAGAATGTGATGGTCGTTTCGAGCTATCGTTGTCCAATCCTGGAACAAGGCGTAACGCTTGACTCCTGCTGATGTATTCAGATTGATGATGAAATACTTTGAAGTATTGCCCGCTACGCTTTCATTCACATAGAATGAGACTTCATTCTCAGCTGTATAACCCGAAGTATTGGCTGCTATGGTCTTAGCCGTAGGCAATGCATACGTGTAGCTTTGGCTTACAGCATGGGCAGAGAGATGAGGTTCACATATCACCTCATCCTTATTGGCATCACTATGCTTAGGCAGAAGCATGATGTTTCCATTCGTATCATCTGCCGCAGAATTTTGCGTGATGTCATTGATGGTGATGCTATTGATTTCCAGAGCCGTAGAACTTGGATTCTTAAACTGCAAGGTAACCTTGGCTAGCATTCTCACTACCCAAAGCTCACTTATGCTTGGATTGCCATCCTCACCTATCTTTACCTCCTGCTTGTTGCTCATCGGGATGCCTTTGGCTGACACGTCATATCCGTTGCCCGGCATCTTCCAGGTCTTGGCATCGAAATCTACCGTGGCATTTTGGCTGATTCCCAGTTCCGATGCCGAAAGATTGGCAAAGGAATATACTTGGTAAGTTTCGCCTGGAGTCAAGCCAGTGATGGTTACATCATCTTGGATGCGCTTACCATCAGCAACATTCTGATTTTCTACGAATGCCACCACCTGCTTATTTTTAACAAATGCCACGACCCAGCTCTTCATGTTCTCGGCATCCGTGCCCTCTGTCCAAGACAGCGTAGCGGCCCTACTAGCCGAAGGAGCTGTGGTGGAAAGCGTCATGTGGACGGTCGTCTTCCCTGCTTGCGTTTCTCCTCCCCCGATAGAGTCAGCATTATCCAGGGTGCAAGCCGAGAGTATGGCTAGCACCATCAAGACAAATACCGTATGTATGATTCTAATCGTTTTCATTTGTTCTTCTCCTTTATTTTACATTGAGGTTTCCTCATGCTTGTAAGTAGCCCACTTCCTCACATTCACCGTCAGCTTCAGTCCTTCCGGTCCATCACCCTGCACGCCTTCTATCTTGATTCGATAGATATTGTTCCTCACGATGCCAAAGTGCATAGGGTCAGAGGGCGAACCTGTGCCGGTGGGGTCGCTGTGGCGGATAGTATAGGTATACTCCTTATCAGTGGGTGCTGCGCCAGTCTTCGGACACTTATTGGTGGTATCCCAAGCTGAAAAGTCATAATACTTACCCTTGAACAGAAGACCAGTATAATCGGCATAACTAGATGAGCTAGAAGTGTTTTCCTTCACGTAATCTAGAATGAAGCTATTCGATGCTGCTACATTTGGCACTTGATAGAAAGCAGCAGCGCCCTCGGCATTGCCGATGGTTGGAGCGGAAGGACTTAGTACATAATCGTCAGATACTCGCTTGATGAGATACTCGCCAGAGGTCAAGACATGGGTTGGAACCACAGCCTCTAGCTTGAAGCCACCTATCACATGCCCCTTGTCATTCACAACATGATAATAATAGCCATAATCTGCAAATTTTGCATTAGGCTCGATGTCTATACGGGCAGCCAATCTTTCTACCGTGGCTTCCAGAATGTATGGATTAGCTTCAGTGCCATCGCCAGGATTGCCTTCTATCTGGAGCTGTGCATCCGTCTTGGAAGACATCACAAAGTCAGAAAAGTCATCAATGGCTGCGGCTCTGGTACACACCTTATTAATCATAGCATCCTTCACATCGCTTAGCTTTTTGCCTTTCCATGAGTAATCGGCTCCGGCATTGGCTATGAGCAGAGCATGATAGGTATGCTGCATAATCTGAGGATCTATCTCTTTGACAGCAGAGCGACAAGTATAGGAATCACCTGAAGTTGACGAGGTAAATGACTGGAAAGTATACACATAAGCTATGGTGGCATCGTCATCGGTCCAGTCAGACTTATCTGATTGGTACAGCAACAATGTCAGATTACTGATCTTGTTCTCATTCTCCTTGGCTCCTTCCCTTCCATCGCCATCTTCTCCGCCAGCTGGTCCGGCAGAGGCACGAGAGCCTGCGCCCCCATCCACATGGACTTGTATCTGGAGATAAGCCTTGGAGTCGAGGGGTGACACTGGGACATCACTGGCAGTGTCGCTCGCACAGGATGCGAACGACATCACCAGCAATAGGGCTAGCAATGAAAGGGTTATCGTTTTCTTGGTCAACATATATTCTAGATTAATCCGTTTTCTTCTTTTTTTTGGTATTTCATCATCTTGGGTAGCGAGCCTTCCTAGCCGAGATCCTCGAACTGGATGCGCTTGCTCCAACTCAGTACATTCACGCTGATGGTGATGTAGCAATACTTGAGCTTGCCACCCTGGATAAAGAACTGAAGTTTGTAATCGTAGGCACGGTCTAGGAATTCCTGTGCACTGTAACTGTACTCCTCACTGGTGCGAAGACGGCTCAAGAGGTCAGGAAGATTTACATTTACTACTGTATTTCCGGTCTCCTTACTCTTGATGAGGAGATGACCATCCTGATTGTAATCATCGTGCTTCAGAATACGGGAAGTCATGAAGTCGGCATGAGCTATCTTGCCCTGCTCAGTCTCATCAACTGTATTCCATGTGGCATGAGGGGTATAAACAACCTTACGGCTCTCGTCGAGAGAATTATCCCAAAGGATGCGGGCATTGTGGTCCTCGATGGTCATTGTGTAGTCGTTGACATCCATGTCTTGTGGAGAGTCAAGGTCACGAAGCGCTACGTTGATCTTCTTGGTATCACGCACCAGAGGGATAGTAGCATAGGCGGCTTTGGATGAAGAAACCTCAACAGATTCGAGCATCTTGCCATGCCAAAGCGTATCCAATGGCATGACTTGATTCTCAACTTCATCATAGTCACCACGGTTCTGGTGGTCGAGATTCACCTCTAACTTCTTGATATCGCTGCCATCAGTTGGTTCAGTACGAACGAACTTAGCGCGTTGGGTAGTTAGTTGTTCAGCATAAGCATTCTGTCCTGCGAGCGCAAGGAACTGATATTTGCCAGGCTGTAGGTTCTCGACGTGCATTACATAATTTGGGTCTTTGAGAGGCGATGATAGCGCAGAATTCGTCTCGGTCTGTTTGGTTATATAGTTTCCGTTCTCGTCGAATACATACAGCGTTACCTGTCCAACATGGTCGTTGAACATGTCGGCACGCTGGAGGTTATAATCATACTTAAACTTCACATATACACCATTAGGGCAGTCGCTGTAGTCCTGGTGCCACATATCGTGGCATGAGGTCGCGACGGTCAGGGTCATGGCAGCTGCCATGACACCCATCAACCATTTATTTATCTTCTGCGCTATCATATCGCTAATCAATTATTATTTTCAAATTTTATCTTAATCAAATTACTCACCGAGAGTTGCGCTCTGTTTACGCGTTGCCCAAGAGAGGACGTTAATCTTGACAGAGATGTATGCAGCCAATTCATCATCTGTATCACCAGTAACCTCAGGAACTACAGGGGAACCAAGTTTCTTGATACCTTGAACATCAATATTATACCAGTTATTACGGAGTACACCATAACGACCGAGATAATTTGCTTCCGGATTGGTTGTTGGATATGCACCAGTATTTACTGTAGGTAATGGAGTCTCTGAATCCTTCCATGGAGTCAAGTCGTCACCAAAATGCTTAATTCTTACAGGATAGTATGAAATACCATTCTCATAAGTAGCAACCTTGATACCATCCATTATTGCCTGAATTTTAGTATCAACTGTAGGAAGAGTACTAGAGGTATATTTGGTTGCACTTGTAGATTTTATCGTAATTGTCGGCTTGTTGTTACCAGCGTTAGTAATATCAGCAACATCCAAATCGCCTTCACCGATAGACTCACCAGTTTTCAAATCTTTATTAATCCATGCTTGTACATCAGTATTGTTCAAGAATGCGCTCTTAACAGCTTTCTTCATACCGTCCGCATCGAGAAGATCCTTCTCGTTATCATTAACGACATAGAAAGTTGAACCAGAACCGATCTTAGCAGCAACAATGACACGTGTAGTCACATCTTGATTCTGTTGACCTACTGTGAATGTATTTTCTAAGCAATAGTCATGCTCACTAAGGCTCTTCAATGCAGCAGGCACAAAATTGCCAATCGTATTGAAATCATTAGCCAAGACTGTTGGCTTAGCAGCATAGTTAGGGTCTTGTGCCCAATAGGTACGATACAGACTAACCCCAGTTTCCATTGGATCATCACCGACAAAACGATAAGGCTTTGTAGGAACAGTTGAAGTAGTCTTCAATGAGAGCCATTCTGTAGAATTTGAAGTATTTCTCAAATAATAGGTCTTCTTATTGGTATTATCCAATACCCAACCCTCAACAGAATATGGTACAGTTGGAGCATCATCCAAATTGCCTGTAGCTTTTGAAGATGTAACATCTACTTTGGCCAATGCACGCTCTACATAAATAGTTGCAGAAGAATTAGCCTTAGCCAAAGCCTCAGTAGCATAGATATGATTCTTATCTATCTTAGAAGCAACACTGACTGTAGCACTAGTTGGAGCAGTAGCACCACCAGCAACACTTGACAAAGGAGCATTCATCATCAAGAAACCTGCTGTTTTAAAATCAGAAGCATTCTTGGTCAATTCCAAATTTTGCAAATCTGAGATTTTCTTAGTTGAAGGAAAATCTACACCATTTACCTTCAAATTAGTATCATCAACTGTAAGTGTTCCATTGTCATTCAATACAACAATAGCATAGAAACTATTAGTACCACTACTTAAGCCATTATTGATTTTTTGGGTAATTTTGGTTGTGGTTGTAATATTATCAGTAGTAGTTCCAACCAAGTTCATACTCAAATTATTCAACTTGTAAGCTCCAGCAAATGTCGCATCTGCCTCATTTGCACCTTCAAACAGAATCAAGGTACCATTTTTAACAGCATACTCATCAACAAGTCCATCATCAAAATTGTCGTTCTCAGCACGACTCATAGAACCACTACGTGTAGGCAAATTCAATGAAAGCGAAACATAGCCATTACCCTCCTGATTAGCAGAAGTGTTACCACCATTCAAGTCGTCACTACTTGAACAAGAACCGAGCATCAGACCTGCCAATACTACGGAAAACAATAACGATTTTTTCATAATTTCTAAAAATTTATAGTGTTAGTGATTTATATTTAATATACTGATTAATTGGTATTTATCTGCCCACCATGTAGGCGAGAATCGCATTAGTGCTTTTATTATGTTAGTACTTATTTTCTATTTTTCTATAAACAGGTTGGTTTTCTATGGGCAGGCAAGTGGGGATTACCACTTGCCTGTCTTTAGTTGTTCATATACCTCTCGAGCCTTTTGGGCATCGGGGCTATTGCCTGCCTTGTCCAGATAAGGCTTGGCGCCATCTGGGTCGCCAGCATTCAGGCGGGTGCAGGCTGCATTGAGGTTTGCCGTCTCATTGTCCGGAAACATTCTTACGGCAGTTTCCATTACTTCGTTAAATTCCTTGCTGCCTGGCTCATAGGTCTGAGCCACCAGGAACATCTCTTCCTGGCTGAGCTGCTGAGGCTTGGTTTTGATAATCTCCTTGGCCTCCTCCACGCTGAATGGCTTCACCTTGTAAGTGATGTGATAGTCGGAATGGCGGAGGGCTGGATACCAGGTATCAAGCATGAAGCGATACTCTGAAGGATATAGCTTCTTGATTTTCTGCTCACGGGCATCCGGACTGAGGCGCTCATCATCGCAGATGGCTAGGATTTGCTCCTTATGCTCCAGATTACTCTCCTTCAGGTAAGCACGCAGTCCGTCCCAGTCCTCGGCTGTGGATGAGACAGTGAAGATGCTGTTGGGCAATTTCACCATGCGGCGCACATAGTCGGTGAGGGTCTTGGCACGATTGCGAGCCAAATAGTCATTATGCGAATATGGGCTTTCTGGTGATGCATAGCCGTGGATATTGATGCTGCTCACCTCCAGGTTCTTATCGTCCTTCAGCGCATTGATGGTGCTGATGATGCTGTCCAGCTGGGCTGGGTTGCGACGATAATCGGCATGGAGTTCTATCTTGTCTACCGGGAAGTCGATATAGGCACGCTTGTCCAGATGGCGTATCTTCACCGCCTCCACCGCCGGACAGAGGAACACTGCCTGAGGCTGGCGACGCTTGCGCAGTGTGAAGTCGTTGCCTCCCTCCAAGTCGCCACATCCGCAGAGGTCTTCGTGCATATTGAGGTCAAAGTTCTTGATTTGCTCAGAGAGCGGAATGGTGGCTTGATACTGCACCAACTGCTGGGTATGATTCTTGCGGCGCACCACGAGTGCCTTGGGCGATAGTTGCAGGCGCTTATTGTTCACGCCTCGTTCATACATAATCTGCTGGCGGCGGCCATTGATCACGATCTCTGGCAGTTTAAACTTCCATTGCTGGCTCAGCACCATCGGGGTGTAGATGAGCTGCGAGTTGGAAGGAAGATTCAGGGAGTCGAGCATCAAGTCCATCGCCACAGTTACAAAGTTGTCTTGATGTGCCACCTGCACATTGCTAACCTGTATCTTGTTGGCAGCCAGCTTCACGTCGTGGCAGTCTTGTGCCATGACTGTTGCAGGAGACATCAATAAGGCAGCATATAATAAATAGGTGGTATTTCTTGAAAGTTTCATGATCATTAATGTTAAAAGGGTTTATAACATATAAATGAGGGAGAGGGCAGCCTTGGTAGGGCCCACATAGTTGTCGTGAGAGGAATTGACTTTCTCGCCACAATTGCCACACTTAAACTTATCATACTGGATATAGTCGTAGCCGAAACCCACCGACGTCTCCAGGTTCCAGTGCTTGGAAAGTGGCCACTGATAGCCAGCAGTCACGCCTCCACCGATATACCATCCCTCATAGCGATGGTCGCGCAAACCTTTCTTTAATCCGAAAGGCAGCTTGACGCCTCCGGCATTAAACTGTCCACCCATAGCATGAGCACCGAGGAACCAGCCATTGAAATTCTGACAGAACCAATAGCGGTATTCCGGCATCACAAGCCAGTGGCGGAGACTAGACTGGTCACCTCCTGACTGTTTCCAAGGATTGAAGCCAACAAATACCTGTGCGGTATGCTTCTTCCCCACAGCAGTTTCAAGTCCGATATTGGGAGTGGTTGTAGCCCAATACAGCAAATTGCTCTTTACCCCAACGTTCTGCGAAAAGCCATTCATTGAGATTAACATCAGTAGCATGGTAGCTAAAGACATTTTCATCACCATCGTTTTACACATAATTAATCATAAATCTAGGTATACTTTTACTTTTTATACTTCGCTTTTAAGCTTAGCATATCGTTGATTATCGCTGCAAATATATGCAGAATATTTCAAATAAGGGGGGGTAATTCCGTTAAGATTTGTAAAACAAAACATTTTATACCTATAAAACCACATTTTTATAACATATTATACACTTTGTTCTGATGTTTTTTGCTTATCAATTACTTTTGTCTGAGGAATGAGATGTACTGTAACAAAAAAGCCCTAGTATCGCATTTAGCGACACTAGGGACTTATAAAAGTTTAATAAATGCAGGAGTTAGAAGGTGTACTTCAAACCTACCTGACCACGCCAGCGGCTGTAGTAATCGCTATAGCTCTTGTAAGCATAAGCACCATCAAACTTGTAAACACCACCACCCTGATAATTGACAGGTGAATAGTATGCACCGAAGCCATCACCATAAGTATGTCCCCAGTCCTTGTTCAAGAGGTTACCTACGTTCAAGATGTCGAAACTCAACTCGATAGAGTTAATCTGACCAGCCACCTTGAAGCTGAACTTCTGAGCGAAGTGAACATCGAAGTGATGCTCGAAAGCCAAGTTGTCGGCAAAACGCTCGTAGTATTCGCCACGATGCTTGCTCAAATATGAGTCATCAGCAATCCACTTCTTCAGCATCTCACGCTGCATATCCTCGGTAAGCTTGTCTCCATGATTGTTGCCAAACATACGGTTGGTGAAGGTATTCTTGTTATACTTGGTCTCCTCGAAGTGCATCTTGTCTATCTGTGCATCTGTAGGAATATAGAACAAGTCATTGCCCTTAGAGCCATCCTCGTTCACGTCACCATAATAATAATAGGTATATGGAGCACCGCTCTTACCCTGGTAGATCAAACCGATAGTGGTCTGCCAGCTCTTCTGATGACCATACTGGATGTGATAGAAAGCAGAAGCCTGGATGCGATGAGGCACATTGTAAGCAGAGTTGCCCACCTCCAAGTCGTTGCAGTCACGATGAGTATACTGGTAAGTCCAGTTACTCTTGGCTACAGAAGAACCACCGTTGGCAGCACTGCGTGAGCGAGTCCAAGTGTAGCTAGCCATCAAGTCGAGACCAAAGTCGAAATGCTTCTCAGCCTTCAAAGAGAGGTTGACGGTATAACCCTTGGATGTATTGCCGAGGGCATAGACGCCTGCGATAGGAGTACCCTTCACTACGCTATGATAGAGTGGACGATTGTCCCACTCATATCCGTACTTCTGGGAGAAAGTCTCACCAGTCTGCTCCCGAGCGAGGTTCTTATAGAGAATATCGTTCAATGTCTTAGAGTAGATAGCCTCAGCTGTCCAGTTGATGCCCAAAGCCTCGAAGTCAAAGCCAAGGTTGAAGCGGAGATTCTGTGCAAACTTAAAGTTCTTGCTACATACGGCAACATCCTGGTTACCAGCAGTAACCTTCATCTTGTCGGCATTTGTATTCTGCTTGTTAGGGTCAAGGATCAACTCCAAGCCCTTGGTAGTAGAGTTGCTGCTATCATAAGATGAGAGCTGAAGACCTGTACCAGAGAAATTGTTGCTTACCCAAACGAATGGGATGCGACCTGTGAAGACACCAGCACCACCACGAAGGATGAACTTGCGATCATTGTTGATGTCCCAACGGAAACCTACTCGTGGAGATACCATTGGAGAGAACTTGAGCTTGTCATTGGTCTTCAAGCCCCAACCCATCTTCTCAGACAATTCGTTGAAGTCCTTGTTCTCCACTGGAGTATCGAAGAACACTGGCACATCCAAACGCAAACCATAAGTCAAAGTGAAGTTGTTGGTGGCAGCCCACTTATCCTGTGCATAGAAACCAAACTGACCAGAAGAGAACTCTGAAGCCCAGTTAGGATCGCCAGTAACATCCACATTAGCCTGTGCATAACGATACTGGTCCATGTAAGCCTTGGAAGGATCCAACTTATCAGCCATATAGTCATCATAGTATGACTTGAACGCATCATAACCCTTGAAGGTATAAGAACCAAACTTATCAGAGATAAACATGTTCTTGAAATGATACACCTCATTGTGAGTACCAAAGAGGAAGGTATGACTGCCATGGAGCCAAGTCAAGTTGTCCTCGAATGTCCAGATGTCCTGGTTCAGGTAGTTGGCCTGAGAGTTGCGCTCCGTACCGATATTCACAGAACCATTGCCCACACCCGAGATGCTGATCATAGGCAAGTTGGCCTTGATGTCACGCTTGTCTCGTACACGAACGAAGCTGACACGAGCCTCATTGCTCACAGCTGGAGAAAGACGGCTCTGGAGCTCGGCGATGAATGAGTTGGTATTGCTCTTGAATGGATAGCTGTAAGCATAAGTATTCAAGCTGCTTGCGCTACCGCCACCGCTCAACTGCTCTGCCTTTACCAAGCTCCAACGGATGGCAAACTTATTAAACTCGTTGATGTTCCAGTCAAGCTTCAAGCCAGCCTTATCGCTCTTGGTATAAATATCCTGATTGCTAAAGTAATCGTTGAATGATACACCCTGCTTCTCAGCCATCTTCTGGAGCATGTTCAGGATGTCCTTAGCCTGATCGGTATTCACCTTAGAGTTGCCTGAGTCTACACCATACAGGTTAGGATAAGTCTTGTTGGTGCGCTCATAGTTGGCGAAGAAGAAGAGCTTGTTCTTGACGATAGGACCACCGAGGGTCACACCCATGTTATACTCTGTCTGCTTCTGATACTTAGGAGCATAGCCAGTACCATCGAGGTAAGGATACTTAGAGCCGATGAGGTCCTGATTGTAACCATAATAGTATGCAGAACCGTGGAACTGGTTGGTACCACTCTTGGTAATGGCATTGATAGCACCACCGGTGAATCCGCTCTGGCGCACATCAAATGGAGCCACGCTCACCTGAATCTGCTCGATAGTCTCCATGGACACTGGCTGAGTACCAGCCTGACCACCATTATTACCACTGGCTGAAAGACCAAACACGTCATTGTTGGCAGCACCATCAATCATGAAGTTGTTGTAGCGGTTGTTAGCACCTGCAAATGACATGGTACCAGACTGAGTAACGGTGAGCTGTGGGTTCAAGCGAGCCACATCAGCGATGCCGTGGGTGATACTAGGCATATCATTGATCTGTGCAGCGTTCATACTGGTAGCAGCACCTGTACGGGAAGCAGCAAGACCAGCCTTACCCGAAACAACGACCTCCTGCAATTGATGTGCATCCTCCTTGAGAGAGAAAGCCAAATTGGTGCTTTCACCCAAAGTAAGACTCACATTGTTCAATGTTTTGTCCTGATAACCAATGTAAGATACCACTACCTTGTAAGGACCACCAGGGCGCATACCCTGAATGATATAACGACCATCAATATTGGATACGGCACGATATACCGTACCAGATGGTTGGTGAGTAGCGGTAACAGTAGCTCCGATGACATCCTCGCCATCGGCTGTTATCTTACCACTGATACCAGAAGTAGTGATCTGAGCCATTGCTGTGGTCACCACAAAGGCCAGCAAAGCCACTAATAAATGCAATCTTTTCTGCATACCTTTAAGAAAATTAATTAATAATATGGGGAAAATCCCCGTTTCAAATGTTTCAACTGCAAAATTAAACAAAAAATCCGATATAAGTGTTACAAATAAGTGAAAAAAAATACTTTGTCATACAAAAAAAATCTGCATTAAGCAAATAACGCAGATTTTCTTTAATCTATAAGTATATCGAATGTTTTACTTACAGTTATTTTTTCACTCTTTTCTCTTCCAGATGTTCATCACCTTGCGACGGATGGCAACAATGTTCAGGATAGATACTATCAAGAACAGGCACAGGCCTAGGGCAATTGCTGGGAGCATGGTGCCCTCGTCGATGTCTGGGAAGAGAGTCTCGATGAAGTTCATGTAATAGCCTCTTACGAAGAAGAGGATGATCCATGCGATGACTAGCACCACTACATTGAGCGAGATGGTGAGCACCTGGTATGGTTTCGCCACATTGTTAGGGCTATAACCTATCAAGAGCAGGTTCTCCAGCTTGCTTGAGTTCTTCTGTACCAAGAGGTAGATGCTGAGCATCAGGATGTAGAAACTCAAGATGGAGATGACGAGACCGATAATCATTACCATGGACACCATCATGCGCAGGAAGTAAGTGGTCTTCTCGGCGTCCAGCTTGTCGGTCTCTACCTCATAGCCATTCTGGTCCAGATACTTGGTGATGTTCTCATCGGCAGGGTTGCCCACCTCCACGATCAAGCGAGTTGGGTCGCTATGGTCATTGGGCGCAAACTCCTGGTTGCTCCAATCCATGAAGGCTTGTGGCACGAGGATGGTATTCAAACGAGAGGAGAATCCGATGACCTTGCCCTTGAACTGCTCCTTCTTGCCGCCAGCCTGGATGAAGATATTGAAATCAATCATTCCCATCAGTCCATCGCTAATCTTAGGTAGCGAATGGCTCTGGGCAAAACCGAAGTTATACATATTAATATAGGTACGCGGGAGGATGATAGGCACCTCCTTGGCTCCTGGCTCATACTTCCAGTCCTTGAGCGGCACATCCACAAAGCCATCTGGCACACTCTCAAAGAAGAGCTCGCTGTTCAAGACATTCACGCCATTCACTCCCATCTGGGCATCGACCTTGTATTCGGTAGAGGTAAACTTGCCCACTTTCTTCACAAACTTCTGGTCGGTCACATCGTCTATCTCTGCGCCCGAGAAGGTATTGGAGCGCCCGCTGATGGTATTGCCCATGCCTATCTTCTTGCTCATGATGAGATAGTCGGCTTTCATAAAACTGTCTTGCTGCGTGAAGACAGGCAGCACATCCTGATAGAACTGAAAGCCAAAGAGAACGATGAGCATACCAAAGAGATTGGCAAAGGCAAAGCCCGCAAACTGTGGTATGCTAATATGCTGTCGAAGTAATTTCCAAACTAAATTCATTTCTATTATAACTTAAATACATGTTCGTATGGCAGGTCCATGTGCTTGCCGATACTGGTCACGATGACACCTGCCCCCTGCTCCTTCGCCTCGGTCATCATAATGTCTGCCATGATGCGAGAGTTGTTGTCATCAAGGTGACTGATAGGCTCATCGGCGAGGATGAAGTCGAAAGGCTGACAGAGCGCACGCATCATAGCCACACGCTGCTGCTGTCCGAACGACATTCTTCCTATCTTGGCATCCACCTTGTCGGCAATGCCTAGCATGTCAAACCACTTGAGTATCTGCTCACGGCTCTTGAAGCCCGTAATCTTGTTCTTGATCTCCACATTCTCCATCGCCGTAAGCTCTGGAAAGAGGCGAAGTTCCTGAAAGAGATGACTGATGTGGCGCTTGCGCATCTCCACCCAGTCAGAGACCTTATAGTTGGCGGTTACATCATTGTCAAACATCACGCTTCCGCTGTAGTCGTGACGATAGCCGAGCACATAGCTGCAGAAAGTACTCTTTCCGCTACCACTCTCTGCCTCGATGAGATAGAGATGTCCCTTCTCGAAGGTAACATCCTGCTTCCAAATCTCCGAGTTCAGGTCATCGCGCTGGGCAAAGACCTGTGGGAGAACGGAATGAAGCTGAATCTTTTCCACCTTATTATATATTATAATGTTGTATGATTAATATTTACTTTATTTCAATGTATAGACGATAGAATTCAGATTGCCGAATATCGGGGTGAGCAAGCCGGTGATGGTAGAGATAGCGTCTCCCTTGCCATCCTTCTGGTCGCTCGCCTCGCTCTTAGACAGATTGATGACCATCGCCAACTTCTGTCCCACTACGAGCTGCTGCACCTTGGCATCTACCGGATGATTGCTTGGCTGGATGGCATACTGGGCAGAGAGTTCATCGCTGCCACTGAAGAACTGCTTGTCGTCGGTTACACCGAAGTAGAAGGAAGTCTTGCCATCGGTATAGAAGTAAGAGTTCTTGCCCCAGTTGGCTATCTTGGCACCAGCAGGGCATGACTTCTTCCAATAGTCCACATCACCCAGCCACTTACTGTGAGCCAACTTGGCAGCCATCTGCATCTTCATATTGTCGCCGCTCAGTGCTGGCATCACGATACTCATATCGCCATCCACACTGCGGATGATATTGTCCATGTCCACTGCCTGGTTGATGCCCATCAGCAGCGTCTGCAAACTGCGATTGCTCTGCATCATCGGCAAGAACCGCTCGCCCTTCACGTTCATGAAGATACCCGCCAAGGCATCGGCAGGCATAGACTTCACGTAAGTGCCCTTGATGGGACGATAGGTCTGAGCCGCCTTCTTCAGGGCAGCATCGATGGTGTTATTGAATGAGAATGTCTCGCCCTTGATCTGAAGGATGCCATTCTTCACCTCCATGTCGGCTGCGATAACCACCTGAGATGGGTCGGTGTCCTTAGGCGCACCGAGGGTGAAAGGAGCCACAAACTTCTCTGGCAAAGCCTGAGCCTGAGCCACCATAGCCATAGGCGACTCCAATGTCTGCAAGCGCTCATACATCGGAGAGGCTGTGATGCCATCCTCCTCATCAGCCTTCAGATATTTCACCATCTGTTGCTGGAGCTGAGCCTGTGCATCGGCTACCACAGGTCCCATGATGAGGAGAGCCTCGTCAGAGAAACCTACGAGCCAAGAGTCTTTTAGTACAGAGAAGGAAAAGCCCTTGCGTTCCTTCACAGGGGTGCAGAGATGCTGCTTGCTGAGGGAGGCAAGCCAATCGCTCACGTCGCTCTCGCTCTTCACCTTGGCACAAAGTCCAAGATTGCCATCGGCACTCTCAAAGAGATACATCTTAGCAGCCAAGTCGATGCCACACTGCGATGCATCCTCTACATGAAGCAAAGACTGGAGCATGCCCGTCTTGTCTGCCATATTGTCTTGATCAGCCATCTGCTGCATGTCTACAGAGATGAGGGCTGTACTCTTCTTAGGGATAGCATTGAGATAATCACTGCCCGAACAGGCACTCAGCATCGCCATGGTGGCTGCCAAGCACCAAACCATCAAACTTTTATATAATCGTTTCATCACTATATAAATATGTAATCTTCTAAACTTATCACAACCTTCTGTTCAGATACGCCATGTGAACGGCTACCAAGCCCGCGGTCTCCGTGCGCAGCCGACTGGTACCCAAAGATACGCTCTCATAACCATTTTCCAAGGCAAGGCGCACCTCATCGATACTGAAGTCGCCCTCTGGACCTACCAGTACGGTAATGTCAGCATCCTCAGGCTGTTCAGCCGTCCAAGGCTTTTGCAACTCTGAGAAAAAGTCCTTCTTCTCCACCTCCTCATAGCAGTGGCAGATAAACTTGCGCCCTAGACGAGGAGTGGTAATAAAGTCCTTGAAGCTCTGCATATCATTCACCACTGGCTTCCACGCCTTATGGCTCTGCTTCACGGCAGAGATAACTATCTTCTCGATACGGTCGGCACGCAGGTTCTTTCTCTCCGAGAACTTGCAGTTGAGGAAAGAGATCTCATCAAATCCTATCTCCGTAGCCTTCTCCGTCATCCATTCGATGCGGTCCATCATCTTGGTAGGGGCAATAGCCAAGTGGATATGTCCCTGCCAAGCACGCTGTTGGGGCATGGACTCTAGGATCTCGTAGATGCAACGCTTATTGGTAGCCAATGACACCTGGGCACGATAAAAGGCTCCCTCACCATCCATGAGGAAGATTTCATCGCCAGCCTTCAGTCTGAGCACACGCAGGGCATGGGTAGCCTCTTCCTGAGGCAACTCAGTCTCTTGCGCCGCATTGGGCACGTAAAAGTATCTTACTTCTTTCATCGGGTCGCAGCTTTTTTGCGACGATTGATTTCGTCACGGATAAATGAAGCCGACTCATAGTTCTCCTCGTTTACCGCCTTCTCCAGAGCCTTCTCCAGCAGAGAGTCTGGCAAAGCGAGGATAGGCAGAGCCACCGTAGCCACATTTCTATCGAATGGCATGGAGTACTTCTGGAACGTCTCGAGCGATGCACAGATATCTATCTTGGCGATGCGTGACAGGAGCACTGCCTCATCGGGACGGATAGGCATCTCCGAACCATCCGCGCCATTACACAGCATGGCCTTGAAACCTCTGTCGCGCATACCCTCCAAACGAACGAAATAGTCTTCCCATCGCTCGCCTATCAAGCGGCACAACACATCTACCAGCTGATGGCTGGTATCAACCAACTGATTGCCATGGTTCTTCAATTCCATTGCCACAGGGCGTTCTGCCAAAACGGCAAACGAACGCTGCTCATTCATATCCGTGAGCGTGATGACGCATGAGCCATCACCCTCAGGAATATCGAATACACCCTGATATTTCAAATTATACATATCCTTTTCCTTTCTTTTCTTAAGTTATTAACTTTTCTTGGGGCGAAACAAGAAGGCAAATGCCACACCTACCAAGAGGGCATAACCTGCGAAGATAAACCAGCAGGTCTGCCAGTCGCCCATCAGATAACCATTCTCCCAGTGGCAGTAATGGTTGATGACCTGTCCAGCAAGAATCGTACCAATAGAGGCACCCAGTCCATTGGTCATCAACATGAAGAGTCCCTGAGCCGAAGCTCTGATCTTCTCGTCACACTTCTGGTCTACAAACAAGCCGCCCGACACATTGAAGAAGTCGAACGCCACGCCATACACGATGCAAGAGAGCACGAAGAGGCTCACTCCAGGGAAGGCAGGATTGCCCAGTCCGAAGAATCCGAAGCGCAATACCCACGCAAACATGGCGATGAGCATCACCACCTTGATGCCATATCGCTTGAGGAAGAATGGTATCAGGAGGATGCAGAGTGCCTCAGCCACCTGAGAGATGGATACCAATAGCGTGGCATTATTGGCAGCGAAGGTATCTATCATCGAAGGGTCGCCCTTGAAGCTAGTGATAAACGGAGTGGCGTAGCCATTGGTTACCTGCAAGCTCATGCCCAGCAAGCCAGAGAAGATGAAGAACATAGCCATCTCCTTGGTCTTGAAGAGCTTGAACGAATCGAAGCCCCAAGTCTCCACCCAGCTCTTCGTTTCCTTCTTGACCACAGGACACTGTGGCAGAGTGAAACAGTAGAGGAAGAGCACGATACTCAGCACACCAGATACGAGGAACTGGAAGTGCGTGTACTGGAACTTATTGGCATTCTCGCTCAAGAGGAATGAGAAGGAGCCATTGTCCCAAGTGGCACAGTTGACAATCCACATGGTGAGGATGAAGCCCACGGTACCAAACACACGGATAGGTGGGAAATCCTTGACCGTATCCAGCCCATTGCTCTTCAGAATGGTGAAGGCAGAGGTATTGGACAGCGCCAAAGTAGGCATATAGAAAGCTACGCTAAAGGTATAGATGGTGATGAAGAGCGCCTCATTAGGAGTGGCACTCGCCTGTCCCATGGCAAACAAGCCTATCATGCCCAAACCCGCCAAGAGATGGCAATAGCCCAGGAGTCGCTGTGGCTGCACATACTTATCCGCCACAATGCCCATCAAGGTAGGCATGAAAATAGAGACGATACCCTGTATCGTATAAAACCATGAGATTTCATTACCCATCCCAGCCTTGCCGAGAAAGTTTCCCATAGATGTAAGGTAAGCTCCCCAAACTGCAAATTCGAGGAAGTTCATGATCGCTAAGCGTACTTTCAGATTCATAGTTTAATATCTTTTATTCATTTGCAAATATTATTGCAAAGGTACATATTTTATCTAAAAAATACGTGCTTTTTAAAGATTTTCACCCTAAAAGCTATTTTATTTAACAAATTATGTGTAATTTTGCAGCCGAATTAATTCAAAATAAAGAAAAATAGAGAAAATAATAGAG